>OCHO01000036.1_pt1 | contig 151769 bp, 136 predicted proteins | sample 1538441 | NCBI WGS metagenome assembly OCHO01 (sample SAMN04571691, study PRJEB22368) | human gut metagenome | biome: human gut; material: stool | host: Homo sapiens | place: Luxembourg | collected 2012-06-29
AAAGTTGTTCCTTTGTCAACACCATAAGTCTACTCTTTTTTAGTTTTTGTTGGTTTGCCTCTACAAATCTAAAAAATCTGTAGACTTTTTTATTTATTCCTCCCTAGACACACTATTTGGAACAGTATCGAAACTGTTGACCGAGGAGATCATCTCCCAATTCGAGGCCCATCCCATCGGGTCCCAGGACGGAAAAGGACTCAATGCCGAAGTTCTTGTCAAATACTTCAACCCCTGCGGCCGCGGGACATGGCTTATCACCGAGGCCGAACGCGAAGGCGAAGACTGGCGTCTCTACGGTTATTGCCATATTTTCGAATGGGAGTGGGGCTATCTGTTGCTCTCGGAGCTGGAATCACTGCGGCTGCCCTTCGGATTAGGCGTCGAACGCGACCTTTATACCGACGGGAAATACCTCCGGGATTTCCTCTCCGAAGAGGAGATCCGGCAGTTGGAGGCGTTGGGCTGAAAAAACAGGAGCAACGGGCCGCCCGTTGCTCCTTGTCTTATCGCTGAATTGGTTTGACGAGATTCTTTTCGAGAATCTTCGCAATCTCGGACATCGGGTAGAGAAACTTCCCGCCGAGGACCGTGTAGGGGATAATCCGCTCATCGCGGTAGGTCTGCAGCGACCGTTGGCTCAACCCGAAGAGGTTCCGCACCTCCTCGCTGGTGAGGTAGCTCTCCGCATTAAGATGTCCGGGCAGGGTCTCAATCATCGCCTCAATTCGGTCGAGCGCCGCCAGCGCCTTCTCCTGAAGCTCCCTGTACTCCGGAGATTTCCGCGTAATCCACTCTTCCATCATGCCCGGGATTTGACCAGGTTGGCATCGAGGATGCGTTGGATGTCACGCTCGCGGAAATAGACCTTGTTGCCGATCATCGAGTAGGGGATCTTCCGCTGCCGCCGGTAGTATTGCAGCACCCGTTTCGAGACGCGCAGCATGCCGCATACCTCCTCCTGGGTCAGCCAGCCTCCGGGTTTACGAGGCATGGTCTTCGTGGCCAGGTGGGTTGCCCGGATCTGAATCCGGTTGACGATCGCCTTCAGCTCCTCGAAGGCGGCCGCCTCAATCAGTTTACATTCCATAGTACACCTTTTTTATTTACAGGGGCTCCGGTTCCCGGAACCCGCCCGCAAAATAGGGCGGAATTCCGGAAAAGGTGCCGAGTGTCCTTTGCAGGCCTCGCATGTCCGACATCGGGCTACAACGCCATGTTCTCGGCGACGACCTCCATGTCGCGCATGATCGACGAGTCGAGGACCTTCGCATAGCGGCGCGTCATGTTGACGTTGGCATGACCGAGCATCTTGGCGACGTTATCAATCGTGGCGCCGCTGGCCAGCGTCAGGGTTGCAAACGTATGGCGCGCGCAATGCGTCGAGAGATTCTTGCGTATGCCGCAGATGTCGGCCAGCTCCTTCAAGTAGGAGTTCATCTTTTGGTTGCTGCATACGGGGAGCAGCACGCCGTGCGTCTGGCAGTAGGGGTGGTCCCTGTAGCGGTCGATAATCTTTTGCGCCTCATCGAGCAGTGGAATGTTGCACATGTTCTTGGTCTTCTGCCGCGCCTTGCGAATCCAGATTTTGCCGTGGATGTCCGCCACCAGATGCTCGGGTTTGAGTTGTTGCACGTCCATAAAGGCGAGCCCCGTCAGACAACAGAAACAGAAGATGTCGCGAACCTGTGCCAGTCGCGTGATGGTGATCTCCTTGTTGAGCAGCACCTTCAGCTCCTGTTTCTCGAGAAACTCGCGTTCGACCGGCTCGAAATGGAAGTGAACCTGGGCAAAGGGATCCTTTTTCATCCAACCTTTGGCCAGCGCAATGCGGATAATCTTCTTGAAGTTCAGCAGATACTTGGTGGTCGTGTTGTGGCAGCACCGCCGAACCGTCCTCAGGTAGAAATCATAGTCCTCGACGAACTGGTGCGTAATCTCATCCAAATAGCAGTCCTCCTTTTTGTAGGTCGTGCGCAGGAACGCCTCGGTCAGCCGCAGCGAGGTTTCGTAGCGGATCACCGTTCCCGGAGCGAGGCTGATTCCCGACAGTGCCCTGCACTTTTCGTTGTGGGCGCGGAAGACCTCCATCAGCGTGTGACGGTCCGACTGCTCCTTGCCCAGATAGCGGTTCAGTATGATTTGGGCGGAGACCTCTTTCTTGTCGAGTTCGAGGTCCCTTTGAATCCGCAGAATGTTGGCGGAAATGGCGTCCAGGTATAGGTTCAAATCCTTTCCGCCGCGGCTTTTTTCGTTGGCTTTTCCTTTTGCCGAGTTCCAGGCGTGCGGCTCGATGAAGCGTTTGATCGAGGCGTCAGCACGTTCTCCGTTGATTGTCAGACGCATAAACACGGGAGCTTTGCCTTTTTTGTTGGTCTTGTCCCGCCGAATGTAAAACAACAGTCCGAATGTTGTCCTTTCCATAAGTACACCGAATTAAGGGTTACAAAATTAGTTTCCCAAGTGTCTCATGTCAAGAGGAAGACCGCTGCAAACAGGTGCAAACCAATCTGTTACGAGCAATTCGGTGTACTTTTTCGGCCCGGAAAAAAGTACACCGAATAGGCCACAGGTAACCCGCTTTTCGATGCCTTTTTCTGCATTTCGGCCAAAACAAAAATCCCTGTAAATTCGTGATTTACAGGGATTTGCAATCTTTTGCGTTGTTTCTTGGTGGAGAATACGAGATTCGAACTCGTGACCTCTTGCATGCCATGCAAGCGCTCTAGCCAGCTGAGCTAATCCCCCATTGCGGTTGCAAAGATAAGCGGATTTTTTAATTCCCACAAATTTTTCGAGAAAAAATGACACTTTTTTTTCAAAATCTGAACGATCAGAACGCAACCTGCTGGTTATGAATTGAATGCGATTTTTCGTTTTCGGAGCACCTTCGCAGCCCTCAGTCCCACTCCGGGCAGACGAGGATCTGCCCGGTGCCGCATCCGCATCCCTCGGGCCTCTGGAACACTAATCGAACCGCAGCAACTCCTCGGGCAGTCGGGGCGTCGCCCCCTCGCACGTACAGACGTAGGCCGATACCGCAACGGCCCGGGCATGAGCCGTCGCCACGTCGCATCCGTGCAGCAGTGCGGCGCAGAATCCCGCCGTGAACGAATCGCCGGCCCCGACCGTATCCGCAACCCGGACCTTCGGCGTTGCAAGATCCGACACGCCGCCTTCGTAGAAGACCTGGCTGCCGCGGCTGCCGCAGGTCAGGATCGTGGCCTGCAGCCCGTAGTCACGCCGCAGCCGTTCGGCCACCTCCCGGATGTCGCGTGTCCCCATGCCGAGCATGTCGGAGACGACAAGCGCCTCTTCGTCGTTAATCTTCAGAATGTTGCATCGACGGAACGATTCCGTGACGACCTCCCGGTCGTAAAAATTCTGGCGCAGGTTGATGTCGAAGATCCGCAGCGCCTCCTTCGGGGCCTCGTCGAGAAATGCCGCAATCGTGCGCCGAGACTCCGCGCTGCGCTGGGCCAGCGATCCGAAGCAGATGCAGCGGGCCTCGCGGGCCAGCTGACGCAGCCCTTCCGTGAAGGGGATATGGTCCCACGCTACACCGGTGAGGATGTTGTACTGCGGGATGCCCTCCCCGTCGAGCGTCACCTCCACGCGCCCCGTCGGGTAGTCTACCCGTGTGAGTTCGGCCTGCAGCCCCCGTTCGGTGAAGTTGCGGAGAATCTCCTCGCCGTCCGCATCGCGGCCTATGGCGCTGACGGCGCGGGCGTCGTAGCCGAATTGGGCCATGTGCCAGGCAAAGTTGGCCGGGGCGCCTCCGATCTTGCGCCCTTCGGGAAGCATGTCCCAGAGCACTTCGCCCAGACCGATGATGTAGTCGTGTTTCATATCTGCCGATTCTGTTTCGTTCTTGGTTTGCCGTGTTGCTGCGGCATGCCCGGCTTTCGAACAACGGCCGGATTCTCCGCGCATGAGGGGAATCCGGCCGGTTGTCTGTTGTTGTTTCGGATGCTGCGGGGTTATTCAACCTCCCAGGTAGCGCCCGAATGGAGCAGGTCGTCCACACAGTGGATCTTGCTCGATGCCTTCACCTGCTCGACCTGCCGCTCGACGGCCTGGTCGTAGACCGTGTCGTCCTCCACGGCGCGGATCACGCCCAGTGCCACCGGGTAGTCGGGGTACTTCATGGCGGCCAGCATCATGTGCAGCGTCGTGTCGCGTTCGTGGGCGTCGTGCGTCAGCACGTCGTCGAGCGTGTAGCCGTCCTGGCCCACCGTGACGACCTTCAGTTTCATGTTCTCGAAGACCAGACCCTTCTCCTTGTTGGCGCCGAAGAGCATCTTCTCGCCGTGGCGCAGCACCACCGTGTGTTCGGCACGCGTGGCCTTGTCACCGGCATAGGCGGCATGGGTCTTGTCGTTGAAGATCACGCAGTTCTGCAGCGCCTCGACCACCGACATGCCCTTGTGCTTGGCGGCGGCCACGAAGCACTCCTTCGAGAGCTGCACCTCCATGTCGACCGTGCGGGCAAAGAACGTGCCCTTGGCGCCGATGACCAGTTCGCCGGGGTTGAAGGGTTTCTCGACCGTTCCGTAGGGCGACGTCTTGGTGATCTTTCCCAGCTTCGAGGTGGGGGAGTACTGGCCCTTGGTCAGGCCGTAGATCTCGTTGTTGAAGAGGATGACGTTCAGGTCGACGTTGCGGCGGATGGCGTGGATGAAGTGGTTGCCGCCGATGGCCAGCGAGTCGCCGTCGCCGGTGGCGACCCAGACCGAGAGGCGGGGGTTTGCCACCTTGACGCCCGTTGCCACGGCATTGGCGCGTCCGTGTACGGAGTGGAAGCCGAAGGTCTTCATGTAGTAGATGAAGCGCGACGAGCAACCGATACCCGAGACGAAGGTAAAGAGGTTGTGGGGCGTGTCGAGCGCATCGGCCACTTCGGGCAGGGCGCGCTGCACGGCGTTGAGGATGGCGTGGTCGCCGCAACCCGGGCACCAGCGTACCTCCTGATCGCTTTTGAAATCCGCGGGGGTGTATTTGTAGTCTGCCATGGCGTTATTTCAGTAAGGATTCGAATTTTTCTTTCAGCTCGACCACCGTGAAGGGTTGGCCTTCGCACTTGTTGTACTGTTCGTAGTGGAACTCCTGGAAGTTCTGACGCAGGTAGTTGGCAAACTGGCCTTCGTTGAGTTCGCAGACGACGATCCGGCGGAAGCGCTTGAAGATTTCGCGCACGCCGTGCGGCAGCGGGTTGATGTAGTTGAAGTGGCACAGCGAGACCTTGTGGCCTTCGCGGCGCATTTCGTCGACGGCATTCTGGAGATGTCCGCGCGTACCGCCCCAACCGACGACGAGCAGTTCGCCCTCTTCGTCGCCCCAGACCTTCTGTACGGGGATATCGTCGACCACCCGGGCCACCTTTGCGGCGCGCGTGTCGACCATCTTCTGGTGGTTGGCCGGGTCGTGGGAGATGCTGCCCTTGACGGCATCCTTCTCCAGACCGCCCACGCGGTGTTCCAGACCGACCTTGCCGGGGAATGCCCAGCCGCGGGCCAGCTTTTCGTTGCGCACGTAGGGCATGAAGCCGCCCTCGGGCGCCTTGTCGACGATCGGCGGGCAGATCGTCGGATAGTCCTTCATCGAGGGGATGCGCCACGGTTCGGAGCCGTTGGCGATGAATCCGTCGGTGAGCAGCACCACGGGGGTCATGTGCTCCATGGCCAGACGTCCGGCCTCGAAGGCGTAGTGGAAGCAGTCGCTGGGCGACGAGGCGGCCACGACGATCACGGGGCACTCGCCGTTACGTCCGTAGAGGGCCTGAGCCAGGTCGCTCTGTTCGGTTTTGGTGGGCAGACCCGTCGAGGGGCCGCCGCGCTGAACGTCGACCACCACGAGCGGAAGTTCGGTCATGACGGCCAGACCCAGCGCTTCGCTCTTGAGCGAGAGACCCGGGCCCGAGGTCGTAGTCACGGCGAAGTTGCCGGCGAAGGCGGCGCCGATGGCGGTGCAGATGCCGGCGATTTCGTCCTCGGCCTGTACGGTCTTCACGCCGAGGTCCTTGCGTTTGGCCAGCTCCTCGAGGATGACCGTCGCGGGGGTGATGGGGTACGAACCGCAGAAGAGCGGCAGTCCGGCCTTTTCGGCGGCGGCGCAGAGACCCCATGCCGTAGCGACGTTGCCGCTGATCGAGCGGTAGGTTCCCTTTTCGCGCACGGCGGGTGCCACGGTGTAGTTGTTGGCGAACTGGTGGGTATTTGCGGCGTAGTTGTATCCGGCCTTGATGGCGATCTTGTTGGCCTCGGCCACGGCGGGATTCTTCTTGGCGAATTTCGTGTCGAGATAGCGCAGGGCGTAATCCTCCGGGCGGTCGAAGAGCCAGAAGCAGATGCCCAGAGCGAACATGTTCTTGCACTTGACGATGGCCTTGTTGTCCAGACCGGTCTCCTTGAGGGCCTCACGGGTCATGGAGGTGATGTCGGGCACGACGACGTTGTATTCGTCGAGTTTGAGTTCGGCCAGGGGGTCGAGGGTTGCGAATCCGGCCTTTTTGAGGTGCTCTTCGGTGATCGAGTCGCCGTCGATGATGACCGTAGCGCCGGGTTTGAGCCATTTGCGGTTGGCCTTCAGGGCGGCGGGATTCATCGCCACGAGGACATCGCAGTAGTCACCGGGGTTGATCTCGCGGTGATCGCCGAAGTGTACCTGGAAGCCGGAGACACCGGCTACGGTACCCTGCGGGGCTCGGATTTCGGCGGGGTAGTCGGGGAAGGTCGAGATTCCGTTGCCCAGCAGTGCCGAGGTGTCGGAAAAGAGCGTACCCGTGAGCTGCATTCCGTCGCCGGAGTCTCCGGAGAACCGGATGACCACATCCTGCAGCTCCCTCACTTTGGTTTGTTCCATGATGTTAGGTTTCAGATTAGTGTTACGGTGAACAAGTTTCGACAAATATATAAAATAAATCGGCAATACGCTCTTTTTTGGCGTGCTTTTTTAAGAATTTTCCGGCTTTTTTTATTCGCGCCCTGATGCTGATGGAGTTATGAATCGTGATTCAAATCCTTTCCGGGGTTCGTTTTTGTTAGCAAAACGGCCGGAAATGGCTTTGATCCGAAAGATGTTGATTTATTAAAATTCTTAATAATTTGGGCGTTTCGATGCGGTTCTCCGGGGGAATGGCCGTCTTCTCCGGCCGGTTCGGACAAAGAGGCCCTTCCCCCGGCGGGGAAGGGCCTCCTGTGCAGTGTTTTCGTCGACGCGGCGGCGCCGTGTGTCGAGGACTATTTGGGCTGCTTGCCGATGTAGGCCAGGATGCCGCCGTCGACGTAGAGGATGTGTCCGTTGACGAAGTTCGAGGCTTCCGATGCGAGGAAGACGGCCGGACCCATCAGATCCTCGGTCGTGCCCCAGCGGGCCGCGGGGGTCTTGGCGACGATGAACGAGTCGAACGGGTGGCGCGAACCGTCGGGCTGACGCTCGCGCAGCGGAGCGGTCTGCGGCGTGGCGATGTATCCCGGGCCGATGCCGTTGCACTGGATGTTGTACTCGCCGTACTCCGAGGCGATGTTGCGGGTCAGCATCTTCAGACCGCCCTTGGCGGCGGCGTATGCCGAGACGGTCTCGCGGCCGAGCTCCGACATCATCGAGCAGATGTTGATGATCTTGCCGTGGCCCTTCTTGATCATCGAGGGAATGACGGCCTTCGAGACGATGAACGGACCGTTGAGGTCGACGTCGATCACCTGGCGGAATTCGGCGGCGCTCATCTCGATCATCGGGATGCGCTTGATGATGCCGGCGTTGTTGACGAGGATGTCGATCGTGCCGACCTCCTTTTCGATGCGGGCGACCATGGCGTTGACCTGCTCTTCGTTCGTCACGTCGCAGACGTAGCCCGTAGCCTCGATGCCCTCCTCCTTGTAGGCGGCCAGACCCTTGTCGACCAGCTCCTGTTTGATATCGTTGAAGACGATTCGGGCCCCTTGGCGGGCGAATGCCGTGGCTACGGCGAAACCGATTCCGTAGGAGGCGCCCGTTACGAGAGCCACCTTACCTTCCAGTGAAAAGTTTACCATGATTGTATAAGGGTTTTGGTTGATGATTTTGTGTTGCGGTTTTTCGGGGCCTGGCGGACTGATTCAGCGGGCTTCCGGCGTGACCCCGGATCCGGTTGGCGGTCGGATCGGCAGTTCGTCCCCGAGTCCCTCCGGGCCTTCCGGATGTTTCCCGGCTTGCCTCAGGTCTCTCTGGTCTCTGAGTCCCTCCGGCCCTCTTCGAAATTTCTCCGGCCTCCGAATCTCTCCGGCCCTCCTGAGCCTCTCTTGCCCTTGAGCCTCACTGGCTCCCGAGTCTTTCCAGCCCCCGGGTCTCTCCGGTCCTCCTGCTGAGCCTTGCCGGCCCTCCTGCTGAGCATTTCCGGTCCTCCTGCTGAGCCTCTCCGGCCCTCCTGCTGAGCCTCTCCGGTCCTCTTGCTGAGCCTCTCCGGTCCTCTTGTTGAGCCTCTCCGATCCTCTTGCTGAGCTTCTCCGGCCCCCCTCCCGGATTATTTCAGATCGGTGATTTTCGAGAAATCCTGGTCGCCGTAGTCGAGGTTCTCGCCGCCCATTCCCCAAATGAAGGTGTAGTTGTGGGTGGCGGCGGCGCTGTGGATCGACCACTCGGGCGACAGGACGGCCTGTTCGCCCTTCATCCAGATGTGGCGGGTCTCGTCGATCTGGCCCATCAGGTGGCAGACGGCGTGCTCCTCGGGTACCTCGAAATAGAAATAGGCCTCCATGCGGCGCGAGTGTACGTGTGCGGGCATCGTGTTCCAGACGCTGCCGGGCATCAACTCGGTCATTCCCATCTGCAGCTGGCACGTCGGCAGCACCTGGCTGACGATCATCTTGTTGATGTTCCGGTCGTTCGACCCCTCGAGCGAACCCATGTGGGCCACGACGGCAATCTCCTTGGTGACCTTTTTGTCGGGATACGGACAGTGGGCGGTCGTCGAGTTGAAGTAGAACTTGGCGGGGTTTGCGGCATCCTTGCTGGCGAAGGTGACCTCGCGGTCGCCGCGGCCGAGGTAGAGGGCCTCCTTGTAGTTGAGTTCATAGGTCTGCTCGCCGGCCTTCACCACGCCGGGACCGCCGACGTTGAAGATACCCATCTCGCGGCGGGTCAGGAAGTAGGGGGCCTTCAGCGGATCGATGGCCTCGAGCCGGAGCTCTTCGCCGACGGGCATGGCGCCGCCGACGATCATGCGGTCGTACATCGAGTAGACCATGTTGACCTCGTCCGGAGCGAAGACCTTCTCGATCAGGAAGTCGCGACGCAGGCGCGCCGTGTCGTAATGTTTGGCATCCTCGGGATGCGCTGCGTAGCGGATTTCGTAATTGGTTTTCATGGATAGTATTGAATGTTAGTATGTTGTAGGCGTAATCAGCAAAATTGGGCGCAATTCATAAAATTGGCTGACCAATTTTGTCTCTGCAAAGTTAATAAAAAAAACGAGAAAGCATCCGCCGCGGGAGAAAATATTCCGTTGAGGGAGTAGCCGGCGGGTTGGGAGGGAACCGGCGGACGGTGGGGCGGCCGCTCCGATCGCCGGGAAAGGGCGTTCCCGGATGCAATCCGCTGAAAGCGGGTGTGATAGATGGCTTCACGACGGTTGCATCCGTCGTGACATGTTGTGGTCTCGGCGATCCGTGGGGTGGATGCCGGGTGCGGTTCGAACGGCGGTTGACAGAGGTCTGCGGCCGGACCGGATGGATGCCGTGGCCCCGTTGTTGCCGGAGCCGGCGGTGTCGCAACCGGCCAAGCCTATCGGATCGAATTCATGCGGATGCTGGCCTTGACCAGTGCGATGGCCCGGATGCGCGAGATCTCGACCTCCTTGTCGGCATGGTGGGGGTTCTGGCTGACGAGCTTCACGTAGCCCGGGCGGTCGGATTTCTGGATATACTTTACGGTGATGTACTCCTCGCCGTCGATGTCGATCGAGAGCAGATACATGTCGCCCCAGAAGATATCCTCGATGTTTTTCAGCTGCTTGTAGAGGACGATGTCGCCGCTCTTGAGCAGCGGGTACATCGAATCGCCGACGATGTAGATGGCGCCGTCGCACTTCGGGAGGTTCGGGATATGAATGTAGTTGAGGGGTTTCTGCTGCTGGCGGTCGGTGAACAGGGGGACCAGTCCGGCCGTCCCCTCGATCGAGTAGAGGGGGACGCTCTGCAGCGGCAGCGAATTGTCGGTTCGGTGCATGTAGGCCGTCAGGTCGGGCTCGGCGTTGAACATCTCGCCGGTGCCGGTTTCGAGCCATTCGGGGTTAACGTTCAATTCCTGAACCAGGATGTTGCGGTTGCGCGACGAGAGGCGGGCCTTGCCGGTCTCGATCATCGAGAGGGCGGCCTTACCGATACCAAGGCGCTGAGCCAGTTGCTCTTGGGTCATCCCCAACTGTTTCCGTATCAGTTTTACCCGTTCGTTCATGGCTTTCGATCAAAAATTATTATATAAAATATTTGAACTTTTGAGTACAAAAATCAATATTTGAACCTATCTTTGTCTTCGCAAAGTTAAACAATTTATTCTCCTTTGCAAAGGAAAAGCGCAAAAAAAGACTAATTTTCAATGATGTATTCGGTATCAACTGAACTTTACCTGGAGGTGGCCGACCGCATCCGCGAGGCATTGGGCGGCGGGAGTTACTTTTCGGGGACGCTTGCCTTCGGGTGGGAGGGGATCGAGTGCCGGCTGACGGCTTCGCTGATCGCCTACCGCACGACGGTCCGCTACCCCGAAGGCGACCGGGACGAACTCAGTGACCTGGTCCCCGTCTGGTGGGAGTTCCACACGGTGGACCCCGCGTCGGACGAACTCCTGAACGACTTCTCGTTCTCCACGCTGCGGTCGTATCTCTGACCGTCACCTCGGCTCCGGAATCCGCTCATCCCGGGCGCGGCGCCGCCCCTCCGGAGCCTCTTTCACCGTCGGATCCGACCCCGCCCGTCGCGGCGCCGTCAGCACCGGGGCGGATCCCCAAAATCCTGACCAACATGGTTAAAAAGACCGAATCGATCTCTGCGGGGGGCTTCTCCGCAGAGATTTTCGTACCCGGGATCGGGACCCTGCTGCCGCCCGATCCCGGTGCTCCGCCTCCGTTTGCGGAGTTTGCCCGCGGGGTCTACCCGTTTCTCGAACTGCAACCCTTCCATCGGGTCTATTATCGGGTGCTCGAGGCCTTTGCCACGGGGCGCATCCGGCGACTGATCATCACCATGCCGCCCCAGCACGGAAAGAGTGTCGGGGCCACGACACTGCTGCCGGCCTATCTGCTGGGGCTGGATCCCGATCTGCGGGTGGCCATCGCCTCCTATTCGGGGTCGCTGGCCTCGAAGTTCAACCGCCGCGTGCAGCGCATCCTCGATTCGCGCGAGTACGGGGCCTTCTTCCCCGCCACCTGCATCAAGCAGGGGACCCGTCCGCCCGGTTATATCCGCACCTCGGAGGAGGTCGAGGTGATCGACCATCGGGGCGGTCTGTTGTCGGTCGGGCGCGAGGGGTCGCTCACCGGCAACCGCGTCGACTGCTTCATCCTGGACGACCTCTACAAGGATGCCCTCGAGGCCAATTCGCCGCTGGTGCGGGCCAACTGCTGGGAGTGGTACACCTCGGTGGTGCGGACCCGCATGCACAACACCTCGCGCGAGCTGATCGTCTTCACGCGCTGGCACGAGGAGGATCTCATCGGCACGCTGATGCGCCGCGAACCGGTCGAGGAGCTCCGCACGTGGGCGCAGCTCGATTCGCCGCCCGCCGACGGATGGCTCCATCTGAACTTCGAGGCGCTGAAGAGTTCGCCCCCGACGGAGCTCGATCCGCGTCGTCCGGGCGAGGCGCTGTGGGAGGAGCAGCACGGCGCGGCGCTGCTCGAGGCCAAGCGGCGGCTCGATCCCGTGCAGTTCGAGGCGATGTATCAGGGCCATCCGTCGGCCCGCGAGGGGTTGCTCTACGGGCTGAACTTTGCCGAGTACGACGACCTGCCGCACGAGATCGTCCGCCGGGCCAACTACACCGATACGGCCGACACGGGCGACGACTACCTCTGTTCGATCTCCTATGCGGTCGATGCCGACGGGGTGATCTACGTGGTCGACGCGGTCTATTCGCGCGATCCGATGGAGCAGACCGAACCGCTGGTCGGGGATCTGCTTCTGCGCACGGGGACACGGCAGGCGTTGATCGAGAGCAACAACGGCGGGCGGGGATTTGCGCGGGCGGTGCAGGCGCTGGCGCGCGACGTGCGGGTGGAGTGGTTCCACCAGAGTGCCAACAAGGAGGCGCGCATCCTCTCGAATGCCGCCACGGCGCTCCATCTCATGCGCTGGCCGCGGGGATGGAACCTGCGCTGGCCCGAACTCTACGCTCACCTGACGACCTACCGGCGCAAGTCCCGCGCCAACCGCTGGCATGATGCGGCGGATGTCGTCACGGGCATCGTCGAACACGAGGTGGAGGATCGCGGCCGCAAGCGCCTGCGGGGCATCCGGTTTGCCTGAGCGGGTCGTCGATCGGGGCGCCTTCGGCCGGTGGAGGGGCCTGTTCGTGCTTTGGCGGGTGGATGACGGACCGGACGAGGGTCCGCTTCTGGCCCTGCGTCCTGTCCTCCGCGGCCGGGTTCGGCCGGGCGCTGGCATGAGGCTGTCCTCCGTGGTCGGATCCTGCCGGGGGGCGTTGTGGGGACCGTTTTCCGCGGTCGGGGTTGGCCGGGCGCTGGCATGGAGCTGTCCTCCGCGGTCGGATCCTGCCGGGGACCGTTGTGGGTGCCGTTTTCCGCGGCCGGGTTCGGCCGGGCATTGGCATGGAGCTGTCCTCCGCGGTCGGATCCTGTCGGGGACCGTTGTGGGGCCTGTTTTCCGCGGCCGTTGCTTTCCTCACCCTCTCCCCTCCACGCACGAAAAATCCACCCTCGCCGCAACCCGCACGGCCGGGGGTGGATCCGTTTTCGGAAAGCCGCCTGCGCAATCTCCGCTTTGCGGAGTTCGGCGGCCGTTTCCCGTTAGATTAGAAGTAGTACTTCAGACCGATCGTGGGGCTGATGCCCAGCTGGAAGCCGATGCCGCTGCTGCTGATGTCCCGGTCGTAGGAGAGGTGCGTGTAATCGAGCGACAGCAGGTTGCACGAGAGTCCCCAGTGCGAGGAGGGACGGAACTCGAAGGCGCCGAACTGGAATCCCAGCGCAACACCCGTTCCGGAGATCCCTTCGGTCGAGCCGTAGGCGAATCCCAGACCGAATTCCGGCGTATAGTAGAAGTTGTTGCACAGCTTCACATAGTAGGCGATGCTGGGTCCGATGACCAGCGTATGGGTCGTGAAGCCGTCCGACGACGAGAGGCCGTAGTTGAGCGAGCCGCTGATGCGCAGCCGGTCGGCCACGAAGTAGCCGAATTCGGGAGCCATGCTGAAGTTGGTCGTCGTGACGGAGGAGCCCTCCGAACTGATCGAGGAGGTCGATACGCCGATAATGCCGCCGACATACATGTCGCCGCGCTCCTGGGCGGTGGCGAGCTGGCACGATGCGAATGCGATCAGTGCGCAGAAGAGAAGTTTTTTCATGATCTTGACAATAAGGAAAGGGTTACTGTTTTTGGGTTGTATGTTTTCTTGTTGGGATGAAGATACGCAAATTCGGTGACTTGCGCAACAATTTCAGCGGTGAAATTTTCGGCCGCGGCTCCGTCACGTCTGTCCCCTTTCCCGTCTGCCTGCCCCCTTTCCCGCTTGCCAGTCTCCTTTTCCGCCTGCCTGCCTGGAAAACGCAGGAAAACGAAAGCCCCCTCGGGTCCGTCGGACCGGAAGGGGGCTTCGTCTTGGTGGCGGATTCCCGTGCAGGGACTATTCCGGCACCGTATAGCGCAGGGTCAGCCGTGCCACCTGGGCATTCTTGTGGTTGAGGATGGTGATCCGGCAGGCGGTGTTCTTTGCGGGCGTGAGCGGCGTGAAGGTCATCCCCAGTCCGTCGTCGGCAAAGTCCAAGGCATGGTCGAGGCTTTGGCCCTCGGTGTCGGTCAGGTCGAAATCGGGGGTTGCACCGGCGCCGCCATGCTGACATATTCGATCTGCGTCAGGGCGAGCCCCTCGATGGCCGGGAACTCGACGTAGGCTCCCTCCTTGCTGAAGTAGAGGGCCTTGTTGGGCTCCGGGGCGTCGTAATACTGCGTCTGGTCGTTCCAGAAGATCTTGCCGCCGAACTCCGGATCGGCATAGACGGCCAGCGTATAGCCGGCGATCGTATATTCGTGACGGCCGTTGACCGCCTCGTCGCTCGAGGCCGGGAGGGCCGGGGTGGCGATTCCGGGGCCCTGGGCGAAGTCGATCGTCAGGGTCACGGGTTCAACCGTTTCGACGGGTGGGTTGTCATCGTTGCCGCCGTTTCCGGGGTTGGTTGCGTTGTCGTCGTTGTTGCTGCAGGCCGTGGCCAGCAACAGCAGGGCCGAGGCCAGAAGGCCCGTCGTTGCCCGCAGGGTTCGTGTGAAGTGCATCGTTTGGAATGTTTGAATCTTATGCGTGTCAGGGTCCATGCTGGCCGGAGCTCCAGCGGAGGAGACTCCGGGGTGTTGCTACAGGTCCTCGAGCCGCGCCACGGGCGAGACGTCGAGCGAGGCGAATTCGCCGTTGCGGTAGTGGAAATAGCCGGCCATGGCAATCATGGCGGCGTTGTCGGTGGTGAACTTGAACTCGGGAAGGAAGGTTCGCCATCCGCGGCGCTTGCCCGCCTCGACGATGCCGTTGCGCAGTCCGGAGTTGGCCGAGACGCCGCCGCCGATGGCGATGTCGCGGATGCCGGTCTCCTTGGCGGCGCGGATCAGCTTGCCGAGCAGGATCTCGACGACCGTCGCCTGAAGCGAGGCGCAGAGGTCGGCCTTGTGGTGCTCGATGAAGTCGGGATCCTGGGCCACGGCGTCGCGCAGCGTGTAGAGGAACGAGGTCTTCAGCCCCGAGAACGAGTAGTCGTACCCGTCGACATGGGGGTGGGCGAAGTGGAAGGCCTTGGGGTCACCCTCCTTGGCCAGACGGTCGATGACCGGGCCGCCCGGGTAGGGGAGTCCCATCACCTTGGCGCACTTGTCGAAGGCTTCGCCGGCGGCATCGTCGATCGTCGTGCCGATGATCTCCATCTCGAGCGGCGAGTCGACGCGCACGATCTGGGTGTGGCCGCCGCTGACGAGCAGACACAGGAACGGGAAGTCGGGGTGGGGGAGCTGCCGGTCGGGGAGGTCGATGAAGTGGGAGAGGATGTGCCCCTGGAGGTGGTTGACCTCGACCATGGGGATGTTGCGGGCGATGGAGAGTCCCTTGGTGAAGGAGACCCCCACGAGGAGCGAACCGACCAGACCGGGGCCGCGCGTGAAGGCGATGGCGTCGATGTCCGAGGCGGTGAGCCCCGCGTCGCGCAGGGCCGTGTCCACGACGGGGATGATGTTCTGCTGATGGGCCCGAGAGGCCAGTTCGGGGATGACGCCGCCGTACTTGACGTGTACGGCCTGCGAGGCGATGACGTTCGACAGCAGGACGTTGTTGCGCAGCACGGCCGCCGAGGTGTCGTCGCACGAGGATTCGATGCCGAGAATTGTGATATCCATCCGGTTTTTTGCTGTTATTTTAACTATTTTCGCTAACTTTGCCAGTTATAACGGTGTTCCGATGCGCAAAGGTATAAAAATATTGGGAATGGTGTTCTCGGCGGCAGTTCTGTTGCTGATAATTCTTCCTTTGGGGCTGTCGCTGCTGCTCGACATCCGCACCGTGCAGAACTACGTGGTCGACCGTCTGGCAGAGGCCGTGTCGCGGAGTCTGCAGACCACCGTTTCGATCGATCACGTCGACATCGGACTCTTCTCGAAGATTCGTGTCGACGGTTTTTATGTCGAGGACTATCAGCGCGATACGCTCTTCTACGTGGGCCATCTCGACGCCTACGTCACGGGCTTCGGACTCTTGGGCGGCGGGCTCGAATTCAGCCGCGGCGAGATTGCCGGAGCGAAGCTCTACCTGCGGCAGACCCCTTCGGGCGAGATGAACATCAAGCAGATCGTCGACCGCATCTCGAACCCCGACCGCGAGAAGAAGGGCAACTTCCGCCTCACGCTGCGCAAGGCCTCGATCGACGGCATGGACCTCTGCCTGGAGCGGCTCGACCGCCGCGACCCGGAGTTCGGCATCGACTTTGCGCACATGCACCTCTACGGCATGTCGGCCTTTGTCGAGGACTTCACGATTGACGGGCAGGCGATCTACACCTCGATCGAGCGGCTGGCGGCCCGCGAGCGGAGCGGCTTCGAACTCGAACGCTTGTCGGGACGCTTCTACATGACGCAGGGCTGCTTGGGTTTCGAGGATACGGAGATCCTCACCCGGCGTTCGGAGATCCACATCCCCTACATTTCGCTCGTCGGCAACTCGTGGGACGACTACCGGGAGTTCGTCGACGAGGTGCGCATCGACGCTGCCGTGCGCCGCTCGAAGGTCTCGACCGACGACATCGCCTACTTTGCCCCCTCGCTGCGCGACTGGCACCTGACCTTCGAAGGGGCCGATCTCGAACTGACGGGCGCGGTGGCCGACTTCACGGGGCGGATCCGCAGCCTGACCGTCGACGAACGGACGAGTCTGACCGGCACGCTGGCCATCCGGGGGCTTCCCGACATCCGGAAGACCCGCTTCGACATCGACCTCACGCGGCTGCGCTCGACGGCCCGGGCCCTCGACCGGGTGGCGCTGGGCATCACGGGGCACCGCCTTCCGGAATCGGTCACCTCGGTGGCCGAGCGTTCGGGGCGGATCGACCTCGGAGCCCGCTTCGTGGGGAGCCTTTCGGCATTCGACCTGCGCCTCGGTGTCGAAACCGGGGTGGGGAAGGTCGAGGGGGCGCTGGCCCTGGCGCCGCGCGGCAAGGGGCTGAGCTCGGTCCGCGGCGAGGTCCTGACACGCGACCTGCGCCTGGGCGAACTCCTCGACCGGAGCGATCTGCTGGGCAACGCCACGCTCTCGGCCCGCATCGACGGTACGATCGGCCGCGGCACCACCGATGCCAACATCGTCGGCAGTGTCACCAACCTGGGGCTGAATGACTACGTCTACGACTCGCTGCGGCTGGACGGACGCCTGCGCAACCGCGAGTTCGACGGCCGCATCACGGCCCGCGACCCGAATCTCGACTTCAACTTCTTCGGCAAGGTCGATCTCAACGACTCGGTGCCGCGCTACGACTTTGCACTCGATCTGAACCATGCCGATCTGGCCCGGCTTCATGTCAACCGCCGCGATTCGGTTTCGGTGCTCTCGGCCTTCATCGAGGCCAACGCCAGCGGCCGTTCGCTCGACGACCTGAACGGCTCGATCCGCATCTCCGACGCCCGCTACCGCTACAACGACAAGGAGGTCACCGCCTCGCAGATCCGCGTGCGGGGCGAGAACTCGGCCGACAGCAAGTTCGTCGAGCTGCGTTCGGACTTTGCCGACGCCACCTTCCGCTCGAAGACCAGCTACCGCACCGTCTTTGAATACCTGCGGCGCAGCGCCTGGCGCTACCTGCCGATCCTGGGCCGTGGCGAACCCGAGATCAGCCGTGCGGCCCGCAAGACGGCCGTGGCCAACGACTTCTCGCTGCTGTCGGTCAACATCCGCAACTTCAACCCCATTGCCGATGCCGTCTCGGCCGGACTGCAGATTGCCGACGGTTCGTCGCTGCAGCTGCTCTTCAACCCGGCCAGCGACCAGCTCTCGCTCAAGGCCTCGTCGGAGTACATCGAGCGCCACCGGATGCTGGCCACGCGCCTGTCGGTCAACGCCTCGAACCGCGGTGACTCGCTGGCCGTCTACGCCTCGGCCGAGGACCTTTATGCCGGGGTGCTGCACCTGCCGCGGCTCTCGCTCACGGGCGGTGCCAAGCAGGGGCGCGTGCAGCTCTCGGCCGGCTTCACCGATACGACGCGCCACGCCTCGGGGCTCGTCGGGTTCCGGGCCGGGGTGGTCGACGAACACGGCCCCAACGGCCGGGTCGTCGAACTGCGCATCCAGCCCTCGCACATCACCCGCGGCGACAAGACGTGGCAGATCTTCGCCCACCGCATCCTGCTCGATACGGCGCGCGTGAAGATCGACCACTTCTTCGTGATGAACGACCAGCAGGAGCTGCTGCTCGACGGCGTGGCCTCGCGCAGCCGCGAGGATTCGCTGACCCTCTCGCTGCGGAACTTCGACCTGGCGCCCTTCACGCAGATCGCCGAACGCATGGGCTACTACATCGAGGGGCGCACGAACGGTTCGGCGACGATGAAATCGGTGCTGCGCGGGGCGGAGGTGACGGCCGACATCCGCCTCGACAGCGTCGGGGTGAACGACATCCCGGCTCCGCCCATGCGGCTCGTTTCGCGCTGGGACTTCGCCCAGAACCGCGCCGGCGTCACGGTGACCAACCGCGAGAAGCGCGATACGCTCATCCGCGGCTTCTACGCCCCGTCGCGCAACCGCTACTATGCCCGCCTGAAGGTCGACAGCCTCGACATGGGGCTGCTGGATCCGCTCCTGTCGGGGGTGATCTCCTCGACCGAGGGGATGGCATCGGCCGACCTGGTGCTGCAGGGGCAGGGGCGTGCGGCCGATCTGGGGGGCGAGATCCGCGTGCGGGGGCTCCGCACGACGGTCGACTACACGCGGGTCGGCTACTCGATGCCCGAGGCGCTGCTCACGGTGCGCAACAACCGCTTCCAGGCCACGAATGTCCCGGTCTACGACCCCCACGGCAACCGCGGCCGTTTTGATTTCGATCTGAATCTCGAACACCTCTCGAACATCTCCTACGACGTGCGGGTGGCCCCGCAGCAGATGCTCGTCCTCCACACGACGGCCGAGGACAACGACCTCTTCCACGGCGAGGTCTACGCCACGGGCATGGCCCGCATCCGCGGCGACAAGGGGTCGGTCGACATGGAGATTGCCGCCTCGACCGACGGCAATTCGTCGTTCGTCATGCCGCTGTCGAGCAAGTCGAACATCTCGAATGCCGACTTCGTGGTCTTCGTCCAGCCGCACCGGATCGATTCGCTGGACGACGTGGCGCGGCGCAAGCTCTCGTTCGAACGGCGCCGCCACCCGGAGTTCAATACCGGCAGCCGGATGAACATCAGCATGGCGCTCGACGTGCAGCCGAACGTCGAGGTGGAGCTCGACGTGGCCGGAAATACGGTCAAGGGGCGCGGTGCCGGAGCGCTGAACCTCGAGATCAACCCCAGCGAAAACGTCTTCATGATCAACGGCGACTACACGATCGAGCAGGGAAGTTTCCTGCTGTCGCTGCAGCAGATCATCAACAAGCGCTTCACGATCGAGAGCGGGTCGTCGATCCAGTGGACCGGTTCGCCGATGAACGCACAGTTGGATATCGACGCCGTCTACAAGGTCAAGGCCTCGCTGCAGCCGCTGCTGCAGGGGACGTCCGAAAATCTGGGCGGGGAGCGTTCGGTGCCGGTCGAGTGTGTGATCCACCTCGGGGAGTCGCTCTCGAATCCGACGATCGGCTTCGACGTGCGCGTGCCGGGGTCCGATCCCGAGACAGCCGCCGTGGTGTCGAGTGCCCTCTCCACGCCGGAGACCGTCGACACGCAGTTCCTCTACCTGCTGCTCTTCAACAGCTTCATGTCCGAAAGCACGACGCAGTCGTCGTCGAACATCGGCAGTTCGGCCTCGGCGGCCACGGGCATGGAGTTCATCTCGAACATGGTCAGCAACTGGCTCTCGTCGTCGGACTACAACGTCGTGATCCGCTACCGGCCCAAGTCGGAGCTGACGAGCGACGAGGTCGACTTCGGACTGTCGAAGAGCCTGATCAACAACCGGCTGTTCGTCGAGGTCGAGGGCAACTACCTGATCGACAACAAGCAGGCGGTGAACAACAACACGATGTCGAACTTCATGGGCGAGGCCTACATCACCTACCTGATCGACCGTGCGGGGACGCTCAAGCTGAAGGCCTTCACGCAGACGATCGACCGGTTCGACGAGAACCAGGGTCTGCAGGAGACGGGCATGGGCATCTACTTCAAGGAGGATTTCGACAATCTGCGGGACCTTCGCAACCGGATCCGCGAACGCTTCACCAACAAGCGCCGCAAGGCACGCCGCATGGCCCGGCGTGCGGCCCGCGAGGCGGAGCGTGCCGAACAGAAGGCGGCCGAGGAGGCGGAGCGGGAGCCGGCCGACTCGTTGTCGCCCTTTGCGGTCGTCGAGCCGGAGTATGTCCCGTCGGAGGAGGAGTCGGAGGCGCTGAAAAGTGACGGCAAAACGACGAAAGCGGCCGAAAGGGGTATGACGGATGAAAAAAGATGATAAATTTGCGCCGAAAAGAAAAAGAGAACATAAAAACACTAAAATTTTCACAAAAACGCTATGACAACATTTTTGCAGGCTGCCGAAGCGGTAGCCGTCAGTGAGGAGACCCGTATGGGTTTGTGGGAGCTGTTTACCAAGGGAGGCTGGCTGATGTGGCCGCTGCTGATCCTGGGTGGAGTGACGATCTTCATCTTCGTGGAGCGCTTTCTGGCCATCCGCAAGGCGTCGGTGCTGGACATGAACTTCATGAACCGCATCCGCGACTACATCTCCGACGGCAAGATCTCGACGGCCGTCAACCTCTGCAAGAAGACCGACACGCCGATCGCCCGCATGGTCGAGAAGGGTATCGAGCGCATCGGACGCCCGATGAGCGACGTGCAGACGGCCATCGAGAATGTGGCCAACCTCGAGGTGTCGAAGCTCGAAAACGGACTTCCGTTCCTGGCGACGATCGCCGGCGGCGCCCCGATGCTGGGCTTCCTGGGTACGGTGCTCGGCATGGTGCAGACCTTCATGGACATGTCGGCGGCGGGCGGTACGGTCGACCTGGCGCTGCTGGCCAGCGGCATGTACGTGGCCATGGTCACCACGGTCGGCGGTCTGATCGTCGGCATTCCGGCCTACTTCGGCTACAACTACCTGGTGGCACGCATCGAGAAGCTCGTTTTCCAGATGGAGGCCAACTCGATCGCCTTCATGGACATTCTGAATCAACCCGTTCAAAAATAGGAGGCGGCCATGGCTATCAAACACGGTTCGAAAGTCGATAAATCGTTCTCGGCGTCGTCGATGACCGACCTGATGTTCCTGCTGCTGCTGTTCCTGCTGATCGCCACGACGCTGATCAACCCCAACGCCCTGAAGCTGATGCTGCCGAAGAGCTCGAACCAGCTGAAGGACAAGGCGATGACGACGGTTTCGGTGCAGGATGCCGGGCACGGGCAATACCGCTACTACGTCGAGCTGCAGAACGTGGGCTCGATCGAGGGGGTGGAGCGGGCCCTGAAGGAGCGCCTCGACGGACAGAAGGATGCCACCGTGTCGCTGCACTGCGACAAGACGGTGGCCGTCGACGAGGTGGTCAAGGTGATGAACATCGCCAAGGACAACAACTACAAGTTGATTTTGGCAACGACGCCGCGTTAGCAGGCCGTTGCCGGGGAGCGTGGCAGGCGCTTCGCCGGGGGTGATCCGCGGCGGAGGGCGGAGAGCGAGGGGGTGGACAGACGGCGGTTGCCGCCAGGTCCGGCCCGACCGGCCACGCTCCAGGAAGGAGAGTTGGATATGTATTATTATGATCCTGACAACAAATCCCCGCGCAAGTGGGCGATTCTGGCGGCATCGGCCTATGCGTTGCTGCTGGTGGGGTCGTTTGCACTGGTGACGTTCGACTTTTCGCCGGCGCTGGAGAAGCCCGGGGATACGATCCTGGTGGACTTCACCGAGCCGCCGGTCGAGCCACCGCGCCCGCCGGTGAAGGTGGCCACGCAGCCGCGCGTGCACGACGAGGCGGCCCCCGAGGAGCGGGTGGCCCAGGTGACGGGCAAGGACGAGGTGACCCAGACCCCCAACCCCAAGGCGCTCTTCAAGATGAACAAGAGCGGGGCCGACGAACCCGAGAATGCGGGCAATCCGCACGCTCCGAAGGGCGAGGACAAGGCCTCGGGCAAGGGCCCGGGGCTGAACCCCGACGGACTGGACCAGCTCGACAAGGGGCTTCAGGGGCGCGGACTGGTGGGTTCGCTGCCGCGTCCGGCCTACCCGGGAGGCAAGAGCGGCAAGGTGGTGATCCGCGTGACGGTGAATCCGTCGGGTCACGTCACGGGCGCTTCGTACGAGCCGAAGGGTTCGACGACGGATGCTCCGGAGCTGATCGCGGCGGCCCGTGCGGCGGCCCTCAAGGCGCGCTTCACGGAGAGCCGTGCCGCCGTGCAGGGAGGTACGATCACCTATGTTTTCAAACTGAATTAGCAAGACTTCAACCATGAAAAAGATTTTGTCGGTGATGCTCTGCGGCCTGCTCGTGGCGGGGATCTGCGTGGCCGGACCCGCCCGCAAGGGGCGCCAGCCCAAAGAGGAGTCGGGGGCGCACCTGCGGCTGGAGGAGACCTCATGGAACTTCGGCGACGTACAGCGCCGGGGGGGCGACCTGGTTCACGAATTCCGTTTCGTGAACGACGGCTCGACGCCGCTGGTGCTCGTGCGGGTCATCACCTCGTGTTCGTGCATCAAGGCCTCGTTCTCGAAGCGCCCGGTGGCTCCGGCCGATTCGGGGGTGATCCGCATCGTCTACGAGCCCCACAAGAGCGAACCCGGAGCCTTCAACAAGGTGATCCAGATCTACTCGAACTCGGTCGACGGCCGTGACATCCTCACCGTGCAGGGCAACTCGCTCGACGAGCAGGAGTAGCTTCCCGCACGGCGATGGAGGCCGGTGCAGGAGGCCGGCGAAGGAGACAACCAAACCGATTATTTAGATTTATGGCAATACTCTTTTCTCAAGCAACGATTCTGCCGATGAGCGATCCGGCCGACGACCGCCGCACCTTCACGGGATGGGTGGGCGTCGAGGGGAACCGCCTGGCGCTGGTGACGTCGGACGCGGCTTCGGCCGAGGCCTTCCGTGCGTCGCATCCCGGTCTTCGGGAGATCGACTGCCGGGGCAAACTCGTCATGCCGGGGCTGATCAACACCCACTGCCACGCCGCGATGACGCTCCAGCGCAGCTACGCCGACGACATCACGCTCATGTCGTGGCTCTACGACTATATCTGGCCCTTCGAGGCGAAGCAGACCCCCGACGAGGTGGCGCTGGGCATGACGCTCGGCATCGTCGAGATGCTGTTGGGGGGCGTGACGTCGTTCGTCGACATGTACTACTTCGAGGATCGCTGTGTCGAGGTGGCCGAACGGCTCGGGATCCGTGCCGTGCTGGGCTGCAACTATTTCGATACCAACATCGAGGAGGTCTTCCCGCAGATTGAGCGGGCCGTCGAACGGGCGGCTGCGGGCAGCGGACGCGTGCGGATCGCCGTGGCGCCCCATTCGCCCTATACGGTCTCGCCGGAGAATCTGGTGCGGGGTCGCGAGCTGGCCGAACGGCTCGGCATCGGGTTGATGACCCACATTGCCGAGACGCGTGACGAGGTGCGCATCGTGCGCGAACGCTACGGCCGTACGCCGGTCGAGCACCTCGATGCACTGGGGCTGCTCGGCCCGCACACGATCGGGGCCCACTGCATCCACGTGACGGACTCCGACATTGCGACGCTCGTGGCACGTGACGTGACCGTGTCGCACAACCCGCAGAGCAACATGAAGATCTCGAGCGGCGTGGCGCCCGTTGAGGCGATGCGTCGGGCGGGGGCGCGGGTGACGGTGGCCACGGACGGCACCTGCTCGAACAACGACCTTGACATGTGGGAGGAGCTGCGTACGGCGAGCTTCCTGCAGAAATCCGCCACGGGCGACCCGACGGCTCTGCCGGCATGGGAGACGCTGCGGCTGGCCACGGCCAACGGCGCCCGCGCCATGGGGTATGCCGACGGCGAGCTGGGCGTGCTGCGCGAAGGGGCGCTGGCCGATCTGATCGTCGTCGATCTGCAGAAACCCCATCTGCAGCCGATCCACGACGTGGTTTCGAACCTGGTCTACTGCGGCAAGGCGGCGGATGTGGAGACCGTTGTGGTCGACGGCCGCATTGTGGTCGAGGAGCGTCGGATTGCGGGGGTGGACCTCGCGGATCTCTACGCCCGGGTGGCCGAGGCGGTGGGTCGCATCAAGTCGCTCCGATAGCCGCGGCGGCGGGGGAGAAGACGCATCGCGAGTGGTTCCGATGGTCGCGGCGGTCCGGATTCAAGCTCTCCGCACAGTGGCAGGGCCTCGTGTGTGGCTTCGATGGTCGCGGCGATCCGGATTCAAGTTCTCCGCACGACGGCAGGGTATCGCGTATGGCTTCGATGGTCGCGGCGGCCCGGATTCAAACTCTCCGCACAGTGGCAGGGCTTCGCGAGTGGCTTCGATGGTCGCGGCGGTCCGGATTCAAACTCTCCGCACGGCGGCAGGGTATCGCGAGTGGCTCCAACGGTTGTGGCGGGGAGGCATCAGATTGCTCGGACCGAGGCCGGGAGGTCATCCATCCGGCCGGATTCGCCCCCGCAGCCACGGCATGCGTCGCAGAAATAGGAATGATCCGTTCCGGGGCGGCGGTTGCGGCACCGGATTTGTGAATAATGAACCGTTAAAATTTGAAACACGATGGAGAATCAGGTAACTTTCGGCGGCAAGCCCGTGACGCTTGCCGGCCGGCATTGTGAGGTGGGGGAGATGGTCCCGTCGTTTACGCTCGTTGACGGCTCGCTGCAGCCGGTCGCCTCGTCGCAGTTCAGCGGCAAGGTACGCATCTACAGTGTCTTCCCGTCGGTCGACACGCCGGTCTGCTCGCTGCAGAACATCCGCTTCAACCGTGAGGCCTCGCAGTTGAGCGACGAGGTGGTCGTGCTGTCGATTTCGGTTGATCTGCCCTTTGCGCAGAAGCGCTTCTGCGCGGCCGAGGGGATTGATCGCGTGCATGTACTTTCGGACTACCGCAATCTGGATTTCGGCATGAAGTACGGTTTCGTGCTCGAAGGGCTGCGGCTGCTGGCCCGCGGCGTGGTGGTGGTCGACCGCGACGACCGGGTCCGCTACGTGGAGTATGTCCCCGAGGTGACCCACGAACCCGATTACGAAAAGGCGCTGGCCGCGGTGCGCGAACTGCTCGGCAAATAGCCCTTCACGGGGGCGTCAGCCTCCGGTTTATACGGAAAAACCCGACGATCCGATGAAGATCGCCGGGTTTTTTGTGGTGAGGGTTCCCGTTTTCCGGCCTGCCGCTTGTATCGGCGGGCGGTTCGATGCGGGGCGGATGGTCTCAGTTGCAGGCCTTTTCTGCCCGAGTCAGCCGCTTGTATCGGCGGGCGGCTCGAAGGGTGGATTGGTCTCAGTTGCGTACCTTTTCCGTATGGGCCAGTCGTTTGCGTCGGCGGGCAGTCCGGTGTGGACCTCGGTTGCAGGTCTCAGTTGCGGGCCTTTTCCGTGCGGGCCAACCGCTTGCGCAGATAGACCGTCGCGGTGCGCGAGGTGTTGTAGATGCGGATGCGGGGATACTCCTTGCCGTCGTCACCCTGGATGTTGAACGTGACGTGTTCAACCTCCATCGACTGCCGCTCCGGTCCGCCGAAACGCCGCTCGTCGGTCGAGAGGATCGGCACATACCGGCCCGGACCCTGCACCGGCAGTTCGTAATCGGGGATCGAGGCCGTGGGGTGCCAGTTGAAGACGAACAGCAGCCTTCCGTGCGAGAAGACCATCGTCTTGTTCCGCTCGTCCATCAGCAGGTTCCACGGGTATCCGTCCTCGAGGACCTTGTACTTCTTCACCAGCCGGATCATCGCCCGGTCGAAATCCCCCAGCCACGAGTAGCGCAGCAGCCGGTTGCCGGCCAGCGACCACTGCCGCCGGGCATGGGCATAGCTCCAGCCGTTGCCCTCGCGCGGGAAGTCGATCCACTCGGGGTGTCCGAACTCGTTGCCCATGAAGTTGAGGTAGGCCTGCCCGCCGGTGGAGATGGTCATCAGACGGATCATCATGTGGAGGGCCATGCCGCGGTCGATGATGAGGTTCTGCGAGGCGCGGTCCATGTGGAAGTACATCTCCTTGTCCATCAGCCGGAAGGCGATGGTCTTGTCGCCGACGAGGGCCTGGTCGTGCGATTCGGCGTAGGCGACGGTCTTCACCTCGGGCAGGCGGTTGGTCATCACCGACCACATCTCCCAGATGTTCCACTCTTCGTCGGGGATATCCTTCAGCAGCTTGATCCAGAAGTCGGGGATGGCCATTCCGAGGCGGTAGTCGAAGCCGATGCCGCCGTCGTCGACCGGGATGCACATCCCGGGCATGCCGCTGACATCCTCGGCGATGGTGACGGCCGCCGGGCGGAAGTCGTGGATCAGGCGGTTGGCCAGCGTGAGGTAGGTGATGGCATCCTCGTTGACGCCGCCGTCGAAGTACCGCTCGCGCGAATCGAAGGTGACATAGCCGTGGTGGTGGTAGATCATCGAGGTGACGCCGTCGAAGCGGAAGCCGTCGAAGTGGAACTCGTCGAGCCAGTACTTGACGTTCGAGAGCAGGAAGTGCTGCACCTCCTCCTTGCCGTAGTCGAAGAGTTTCGAATCCCAGTAGGGTTGGTTTCCCTCCTCGCCGGGGCGTGAATAGAGGTGGTCCGTACCGTCGAGTTCGTTGATACCCTCGTTGAGGTTCTTGACGTAGTGGGCTTGGACGAGGTCCATGATGACGGCCAGCCCCAGTTCGTGGGCGCGGCGGATCAGCTCCTTCAGCTCCTCGGGGGTGCCGCATCGCGACGTGGGGGCGAAGAAGCTCGAGACGTGGTAGCCGAACGAACCGTAGTAGGGGTGTTCGGCGATGGCCATCAGCTGCACGGCGTTGTATCCGTCGCGCTTGATGATCGGGAGGATCCGTTCGGTAAATTCGCGGTAGGTGCCGACCCCTTCGCGCTCCTGGGCCATGCCGACATGGGCTTCGTAGATGAGCAGGCTGCCGAGCTTCGAGGCGTCGAAGGCGTCGCCCTGCCAGTCGAAGGGTTCGGCCGGCTGCCAGAACTGGGCGGTGTAGTTTTTCGTGGCGTCGTCCTGGACCACGCGGCGGGCATAGGCCGGGATCCGGTCCAGCCAGCCGTTGTCGCCGTGGACGTGGATCTTGTAGAGCGATCCGTGGGTGAGGCGGTCGCGGTACATCGCCGCGGGGAAGAAGGCGCTCCAGACGCCGGCGGCATCGCGGTGCATGCGGATTTCGGTGCGCTGCCAGTTGTTGAAGTCGCCGAAGACGTAGACATCCTGCGCCCCGGGCAGCCACTCGCGCAGCCACCATCCGTCGAGTGTTTCGTCCCATTGCCAGCCGAAATAGCGGTATCCGTTGGCGTAGTCGACGATCGATCCGGCCGAGCGGCGGATCTTCTCCATTTTGGCTTCGTAGCGGTCGTGCCGGCGGTTGATCTGCTCCTCGACGGGCTGCAGCCATGCGTCGTGTTCGACGATCGGGAGCCGTTTATGCGAATTTTCCATTTTTTCCATGACGGTGGGGTTGTTTTATACAAATATAGGAAAAAGTCCGGGTAAAGTCAAGCAGAAAAGCAAGTTTCCCGATTCATGCGCAGGAGCCTGGCCGTAGCCGTCCGGCCGAGGGGCTGACCGTTTGCAGCCGGTTGCGGGCCGGATCCCCGGCGGAGGACGTCCCCGTTTGCAGCCGGTTGCGGGCCGGATCCCCGGCGGAGAGCGTTCCCGTTTGCAGCCGATTGCGGCCCGTGTCGCGGGATGCGGGATGGAGCATCCGGGGCGGATATTCTTCAAATCTGAAGAAAAACGCCTCCCGGGCACTGTTTTTTTTACGGGCGGTCACCCGTGTTCTTCAAATATCTCGAAAAAATTTCTATATTTGTCGTCAAACAAAAACCGAATCACTATCTAAAATTAAAAATCAACTATGTTCAAAGGACAACCTAAAGGTTTGTACGCCCTTTCGCTGGCCAACACGGGCGAGCGCTTCGGCTACTACACCATGCTTGCGATCTTCACCCTGTTCCTGCAGGCGAAGTTCGGTTACACCGAAGCGGTCACGACCCAGATCTACGGCATCTTCCTCGCCGCGGTCTACTTCATGCCCTTCTTCGGCGGCATCCTGGCCGACCGGTTCGGCTTCGGAAAGATGGTCACGTTGGGAATCTTCGTGATGTTTGCGGGCTATGCGCTGCTCTCGATCCCGACGGGAACGGGCTTCGCGGGCCAGGCGATGATGTTCGGTGCGCTGGCGCTGATCGCCTGCGGTACGGGCCTCTTCAAGGGCAACCTTCAGGTGCTGGTGGGCAACCTCTACGACGATCCGGCCTACCAGGCAAAGCGTGACAACGCCTTCTCGATCTTCTATATGGCGATCAACATCGGCGCCATGTTCGCTCCGGGCATGGCCAAGTGGATCACCAACCACTTCCTGGCCCAGGACGGTCTGGTCTACAACGGACAGATCCCGGCCCTGGCCCACCAGTATCTCGAACTGGGCGACAAGATGCCGGCCGAGCCGCTGGCCAAGCTGCAGGAGCTGGCCGCCTCGATGAGCGCGTCGATCAGCGATCTGGGCGAGTTCTCGCAGCACTACATCGAGAAGCTCTCGACGGCCTACAACATGGGCTTCGGCGTGGCGTGCATCTCGCTGGTGATCTCCTACCTGATCTACGTGGGCTTCCGCCGCACGTTCAAGCATGCCGACGTGACGGCCAAGCAGCAGGCCGCTGCCGCCACCTCGGCCGGTGTGAAGCCCGTTGAGCTGACCCCGGCGCAGACCAAGTCGCGCATCACGGCGCTGATGCTCGTCTTCGCGGTGGTGATCTTCTTCTGGATGGCCTTCCACCAGAACGGTTCGACGATGACCTTCTTCGCCCGCGACTACACGACCTCCGAGGCCACGGGCATCACACGCATGGGCTTCGATATCTTCAATCTGGTGCTGGTGCTCGTAGGTGTTTACGGCATCGTGGGCTTCTTCCAGTCGGAGAAGGGGCGCGGCAAGCTGATCTCGGCGGCCGCCGTGGTTGTGGCCGTCGGCGTGCTGATCTACCGCTATACGCTGACGCCCGATCCGGTACACATCCTGCCGCAGGAGTTCCAGCAGTTCAACCCCTTCTACGTGGTGGGTCTGACGCCCATCTCGGTGGCCATCTTCACGGCGCTGGCCCGCAAGGGCAAGGAGCCTTCGGCTCCGCGCAAGATCGGTATGGGTATGATCATCGCCGCCGTGGGCTTCCTCATCCTGACGATCGGTTCGATGGGTCTGATGTCGCCGGCCGAGGTGAAGGCCGCCGGTGCGAGCGACACCTTCGTATCGCAGAACTGGCTGATCTCGACCTATCTGGTGCTGACGTTCGCCGAGCTGCTGCTCTCGCCGATGGGTATCTCGTTCGTCTCGAAGGTGGCACCTCCGAAATACAAGGGTATGATGATGGGCTGCTGGTTCGCCGCCACGGCCATCGGTAACTACGCCACGTCGCTGATCGGCTACCTCTGGGGCAGCGGCATGGCCCTGTGGATGGTCTGGAGCGTGCTGATCGTGCTGTGTCTGCTGTCGGCGCTCTTCATCTTCTCGATCATGCGCAAGCTCGAAAACGCCACGGCAGCCTGACGGCCCGCCTGGCAAGAGACGGGGTCCGGACGATCGATCGTCCGGACCTCGTTTTTTTGAGGCTGCCGCATCGCATCGGAGCGATAAACCGGAAAACTTTTTTGGTTTTTCCGGTTTTGTTTTTATATTTGTATCTGACAACACTCATAGACACAATACCATGACTCAGAAGGAACGCATCATCGCACAGGCGATGCGGATGTTCGTCTCGGAGGGGATTCGGTCGGTGCGGATGGACGATATCGCGCGGCAGCTGGGCGTGTCGAAACGGACGCTCTACGAACTCTTCGGCGACAAGGAGAGTCTTCTCTATTTGGCCATGGAGCATTGGTTCGAATGCCGGCGGCTCGACCGCGAACGGGCCAGTGCCGGGGCGGGCAACGTGCTGGAGGCGATGTTCATGGTGCTGGGCTGCGTCATGGACGATTCGGAGACGATCCAGCGGCTGATGGGCAATCTGCGGAAGTTCTACCCGGCGGTTCACGAACGGCTGCTGCGCGAGGGGTCGGCCAAGAGCCGTCGCGACATGCGCCAGATGCTCGAGCGGGGGATTGCCGATGGCCTGTTTGTTGCAACGATCAACATCGATCTGGCCATTTCGCTGCTTTACTATACGGCTTCGGCCATCACCGACCGCCGGGACCTGCTGCTGCCCGAGGGGATGGACCGGCGCGAGGCCTTCGAGCAGATCGTCTGCAACTTCTTCCGCGGCATCTCGACGGCCGAGGGGCTGCAGCTGGTCGACGACTACCGGAAGCGTTACGACCCGGCCGGAATCCGGAGACGAAACCGCGATTGTCACATCGATAAAGATCGGAACGAACCATGAAAAGACTTTTTTGGCTGCTTGCCGCCGTGTTTGGGGGGCTTTGCGGGGGCCGGGGGAGCGCCTTGGCCGGCGAACCGCTGCGGCTGACGCTCGACGAGGCGCTGGAGATTGCCCTGAGCGAGAACCCCACGGTGCGCGTGGCGGATATGGAGGTCGAGCGCTACGACTACGTCCGGCGCCAGACGTGGGGGGCGTTGCTGCCGCAGCTTTCGGCCTCGGGCAACTATTCGCGCTCGATCGTCAAGTCGGAGATGCGTGGCGGACTGTCGTTCGGCGCCGACAACACCTTTGCGCTGCAGGGCGACCTGACGCTGCCACTCTTTGCGCCGACGGTCTACCGCACGCTGAAGATGAACGACACGCAGCGGGCGGCGGCCGTCGAATCGGCCCGTTCGTCGCGGATCGATCTGGTGGCCGAGGTGCGCAAGGCCTTCTACAACATCCTGCTGGCCGAGCAGTCGCTCGCCGTGCTGCACGAATCGCAGGCCACGGTCCGGCGCACGGTCGACGACACGCAGGTGCAGTATGACCATGGTCTGGCCTCGGAGTACGACCTGCTGACGGCCCAGGTGCAGCTGAGCAACCTGCGGCCGACGATCCTCCAGACCGAGAATTCGATCCGGCTGGCCAAGCTGATGCTGAAGATGTACCTCTCGATCCCCGAGGAGGTGGAGATCGAGGTGGTGGGGGAGCTCGACGCCCTGCGCGACGAGGTCCTCGCGGGGACCGATGCCCTGACGGCCGACCTTTCGCGCAACAGCTCGCTGCGTTCGCTCGAGCTGCAGGAGGAGCTGCTGCGGCGGTCGCTGCGGGCGGCCAACGCCGGACGGCTGCCGACGCTGGCGGCCTTCGGCACAGCCTCCTTCACGGGCAACGACATGGAGCCCTTTATGGGCTTCGGCAGCGGCGACGAGTCGCGTTATTTCTGGACCCATCCGATCTCGGTCGGGGTGCAGCTGTCGGTGCCGATCTTCGGGGGACTGACGCGCATGAACCGTTCGCGCGAGCTGAAGAACCAGATCGCACAGGTGACCCTGCAGCGGATCTATGCGCGGCAGCAGCTGGAGGTGCAGGTCCGCTCGGCGATGAACGATCTGCTGACGGCGCGTGAGACGATGCTGGCCCAGGAGCTGACCGTCGAGCAGGCGCGCAAGGCCTACCGCATCTCCGATACCCGCTACCGGGCCGGAGCGGGGACGATCCTCGAGCTGAACAGCGCGCAGCTGGCCCAGACCCAGGCGCAGTTGAACTTCTCGCAGGCGATCTACGACTATCTCTCGGCCAAGGCCGAATATGACCGCATCATCGGTCGCGACGAGTAACAACCCGGGCGGTGCGGTCCGGGAAACCACCGAAAAAACGAAGACGAAGCAATGAAAAGGATCCTGCTGATCATGACAGTGGCCGCCGTGTTGAGCGGCTGCACGGGGCGGCGGAGTGCGGCTCCGGAGGCGACCGACAACCGGGTGCTGACCCGCAGTGTCGAGGCCCGGGCGGAGACGGTCCGCCTGACCGAGGAGTTCACCTCGGAGATCGAGCCCTACCGCGAGAACGACATTACGCCGGCCGCCACGGGCGTGCACATCGACCGGATCTGGGTCGAGGTGGGCGACGCCGTGCAGCAGGGGCAGCTCGTCGTGTCGCTCGACCCGACGCAATACACCCAGCAACTCGTCCAGCTGCAGACCATCGAGAGCGACTACAACCGCCTGCTGCCGGTCTACGAGGCCGGGGGCATCTCGACGCAGCAGATCGATCAGGCCCGGGCCCAGCTGGAGGTGCAGCGCGAGGTGGTGGCCAATCTGAAGAAGAACATCGAGGTCCGTTCGCCGATTACGGGGGTGGTGACGGCCCGCAACTACGAATCGGGCGACCTGTTCGCCCAGCAGCCCGTGCTGCACATCATGCAGATCGACCCGCTAAAGGTGGTGGTCAACATTTCGGAGCAGTTCTTTCCGCAGGTGAAGGTCGGCATGCCGGTCGATCTGCACGTGGAGATCTTCCCCGACCGGCTCTTCCGGGGCGAGGTGTCGCTGATCTACCCGGCGCTGGACCCCGCGACGCGGACCTTCAAGGTCGAGGTCCGGGTCCCGAACCGCGAACGGACGCTGCGCCCGGGGATGTACGCCCGCACGACCTTCGACATGGGCAGCAAGCCGGGTGTAATGGTCCCCGACGTGGCCGTGCAGAAGCAGGTGGGGTCGGCCGAACGCTACCTCTATGTCATCGTGGGGGATACGCTGGCCGAACGCCGTGCCGTTGAGGTGGGGCGCCAGGTGGGCGACCGGGTCGACATCCTGCGGGGTGTGGCGCCCGGCGAACGGGTGGCCGTGACGGCGCTGTCGAAACTCTACGACGGGGCCCCGGTCGAAATCAAACAGGACTAAAACCGACGGCCGATGAAGATCTACGAAAGCGCGGTCCGCAAACCGATATCGACGGTGCTGCTGTTCGTCGGCGTGATGGTCTTCGGACTCTTCTCGCTGAAGAACCTGGCCGTGGACCAGTATCCCGAGATCGAGATCCCGCAGATCTCGGTCATCACGTTCTACCCCGGGGCCAACGCCTCGGAGATCGAGACCAACATCACGCGCGTGCTGGAGGACAACCTCAATACGGTGAGCAACCTCAAGAAGCTGACCTCCAAGTCGCAGGACAACGTCTCGATGATCACCGTGGAGTTCGAGTACGGCTCGGACCTGAACGAGGGCGCCAACGAGATCCGCGATGTGGTTTCGCGCGTACAGTCGCTGCTGCCCGACGGCATCGAGTACCCGACGATCTTCAAGTTCTCGACCTCGATGATCCCGGTGATGATGCTCGCCGTGACGGCCGAGGAGAGCTACCCGGCGCTGAACAAGATCCTCGACGACAAGCTGGTCAACGTGCTGAACCGCGTCGACGGCGTGGGGGCCGTTTCGGTGATCGGGGCTCCGGAGCGCGAGGTGCAGGTCAACGTCGACCCCACGAAGCTCGAGGCCTACAACCTGACGGTCGAACAGCTGGGACAGATCATCGCCGCGGAGAACGTCAACGTCCCGAGCGGCACGATCGACATCGGCAACAACACCTTCAACATCAAGTCCGACCGTGAGTTCAAGCTCTCGGACGAGCTGCGCCAGATCGTCGTCTCGAACGCCGGCGGACGCACCGTGCGGCTGTCGGACGTGGCCCAGATCCGCGACACGCTCGAGAAGGCGACGATGGACGAACGCGTCAACGGCCAGCGGGGCGTGCGGGTGATGTTCCAGAAGCAGTCGGGGGCCAACACCGTGAGCATCGTGCGCGAGATCCAGCGGCGGCTGCCCGAGATCCAGCGCAGTCTGCCGAAGGATGTCCACATGGAGCTCATCTACGAGGGCTCGAAGGAGATCACCGACGCCATCGGATCGTTGTCCGAGACGGTGCTCTACGCCTTTCTCTTCGTGGTGCTGGTGGTGATGGCCTTCCTGGGGCGGTGGCGGGCGACGCTGATCATCTGCATGACGATCCCCGTCTCGCTGATCTGCTCGTTCATCTACCTCTTCGCCACGGGCTCGACGCTGAACATCATCTCGCTCTCGTCGCTGTCGATCGCCATCGGCATGGTGGTCGACGACGCCATCGTGGTGCTGGAGAACATCACCACCCATATCGAACGGGGCTCGAGCCCGAAGGAGGCGGCCATCTACGCCACCAACGAGGTGTGGCTGTCGGTCATCGCCACGACGCTGGTCGTGGTGGCGGTGTTCCTGCCGCTGACGATGATCCCGGGCATGGCGGGCATCCTCTTCCGCGAGTTGGGGTGGATCGTGACGATCGTGGTCTGCGTCTCGACGACGGCGGCCATCTCGCTCACGCCGATGATGTCGGCCTACATGCTCAAGCTCGACGGCGGCGTGCACACCTACCGCGGGCTGGGCATCGTCTACAAGCCGATCGACCGGGCGTTGACGTGGCTCGACGGGGCCTATGCGCGGGCGCTGGAGCGGGTGGTCCGCCACCGGCGGGTGACGCTCGTGGCGATGATGTCGCTCTTCGTGCTGTCGCTGGGGCTGCTGACGCAGGTGCCGACGGAGTTCTTCCCGCCGTCGGACAACAACCGCATCGCCGCCACGGTCGAACTCGAACAGAACATCGCCGTCGGCTACACGGCCCGCATCGCGCGGCAGATCGACAGCATCATCTATGCGAAGTATCCGGAGATCGTGCTGGTCTCGGCCTCGTCGGGGGCCAGTTCGTCGGACGACGCCTACGCGGCGATGCAGACCACCGGTTCGCACATCATCAACTACAACCTGCGCCTGACCGACGTCGAGGGGCGCGAGCGGTCGATCTACACGATTTCGGACCTGCTGCGGCAGGATCTCGACCGCATCCCCGAGGTGCGGCAGTACACCGTGACGCCCGGCGGCACGATGGGCAATATGAGCGGTTCGGCGACGGTCAACATCAAGGTCTTCGGCTACGACATGGCGACGACGAATGCCATTGCCAACGATCTCCGCGAGCGGATGCGGCAGCTCTCCGGGGTGCGCGACGTGAAGCTCTCGCGCGACGATCTGCGTCCGGAGTTCAACGTCGTCTTCGACCGCGAGCGGCTGTCGTACTACGGCATGAACAGCGCCACGGCGGCCCAGGCCGTGCGCAACCGCATCGACGGGCTGGTGGCCTCGAAATACCGCGAGGACGGCGACGAATACGACATCGTGGTGCGCTACGCCGAGCCGTTCCGCACGCGGGTGGAGGATGTCGAGAACATCACGCTCTACAACGCGCAGGGACGTCCCGTGAAGCTGAAGGATGTCGGGCGCGTCGTCGAGGAGTACGCCGCGCCGGAGATCGAGCGTGAGAACCGCCAGCGGGTGATCTCCGTCGAGTCGACGCTCGGTGCGGGGGTGGCGCTGGGCGACGTGCTGAAGGAGGTCGACCGGCTGCTGGCCGACTACCCGACGCCCGACGGCGTCGATCTCGAGGTGGGCGGTACGGTCGAGGACCAGGGCGATGCCTTCAGCGACCTGCTGACGCTCTTCGTGCTGATCGTCGTGCTGGTCTACATCGTCATGGCCACGCAGTTCGAGTCGCTGAAGTTCCCCTTCATCATCATGTTCACCATCCCGTTCGCCTTCACGGGGGTCTTCCTGGCGTTGTGGCTGACCTCGACGCCGCTGTCGCTCATCGCGTTGATCGGTGCGATCATGCTGGTGGGCATCGTCACGAAGAACGGTATCGTGATGGTCGACTACATGAACCTGCTGATTGAGCGCGGTTCGGGGGTCTACGAAGCGGTGATTGCGGGCGGCAAGAGCCGTCTGCGACCGGTGCTGATGACCTCGTTCACGACGGTGCTGGGCATGGTGCCGCTGGCCATCGGCACGGGAGCCGGTTCGGAAACCTGGCAGCCGATGGGCATTGCGGTGATCGGCGGTCTGACCTTCTCGACGATCCTGACGCTCTTCGTCGTGCCGGTGCTCTACTCGATACTGGTCGACCGTTCGCAGCGCCGCGAGCGGGAGCGTCTGGCACGACTGGCCGCGGCGCATCAGGCCGGCAGCCACTGACGAACGTAACACGAAACGCATATGAAAGCCGTATTTTTATCCTACAACCAGGCCCTGACGGACCGGGTCCAGGCGATTCTCGACGAACAGGGGATCCGGGGCTTCACGAAGTGGGCCCTGACCCAGGGTCGGGGGTCGTTCGACGGCGAACCCCACTACGGGACGCATGCCTGGCCGTCGATGAACGCCTCGATCCTGGCCATCGTGGAGGACTCCCAGCTCGAGCCGCTGATGGATGCCTTCCGCGCGCTGGATGCCGCGACGAAGATGCAGGGCTCACGGGCCTTCTACTGGACCATCGAGGGGGGCTTCTGACCGGCTTATGCCGGGTCGGGCTTCCGGCAGCGAGGATGATCGGAATCCTGTCTGCGGCATGAATAGGCCCAGGCAGCCGGTCATGGCGATTTCTCGGCAGCAGACCCCCGATGACCCATGACCAAGCCCTCGGGAGCGGTGTGACTGAACCCTTGGCTGCGGCATAAACAGCCCTCGGGCAGCGGGCGAGAAAAAGCCCCCGCACGACTATCCGTGCGGGGGCTTTTGGTTGGATGCGGCGGGGCTTCACGCCTCGCCCGAATCTTGGAGACTGCACCCCTTTCAAATCTTCGGGGCTGCTTTCCCTCCCGAATCTTCGGAGCAGTTCTCCTCCCGAATCTTCGGAGCTATCTCCCCTGAACCTTCAGCGTGAATCCGCCGCCCGGGGCCAGATGCACGGCAAAGGGGCGGGAGGGGTCGAGCCGGATCTCCTCATGCCGGTAATCCGAGGCCTTGCGGTCGGCATTCACCCCGTCGCGGAAGAGTTCAGCCGTCGCGGCGGAGCCCACGAACGAGAGGTCGAGCTGCAGGTCGCGCGGCGTCCAGTCGGTGATGCCGCCGATGTACCATGTCGTGCCCTTGCGGCGGGCCGTAACGATGTACTCGCCGAGCTCGCCGGCGAGGATCCGCGTCTCGTCCCACACGGTCGGAATCCCGGCGATGAACGACGTGCACTCCTCTTCGCGTTCGTAGTTCGTCGGCGAGTCGCAGAGCATGTTCAGCGGCGAGTCCAGCACGACATAGAGGGCCAGCTGGTGGCAGCGGGTACCCTGGCTCATCGGCTCCGAATAGTTTGAGTAGGCATTCTCGCGCGTGGCATTGAGCATGGCTCCCTGCGTGTAGTCCATCGGACCGGCGACCTGACGGATGAAGGGGATTGTCACGTCGTACTCCATCTGGTCGCTCTTCGCGGCGTTCCATTTCATCTGTTCGAGGCCGTAGACCCCTTCGAAATTCAGCACGTTGGGCCACGTGCGGTTCATTCCGGCGGGTTTGTGCGTGCCGTGCAGATCGAGCAGCAGGTGGTAGCGTGCGGCGGTCTCGGCGGCACGGTGGTTGAAGGCGGTCATCGACTGGTCGTCGCGGTCCATGAAGTCGACCTTGAAGCCCTTGACACCCATCTCGGCGTAGTGGCGGCAGACGCGTTCCATGTCGCGGTTGAAGGCGTGGTAACCGGCCCAGAGGATGATCCCGACCCCTTTCCGGTCGGCGTATTCGACCAGTTCCGGGAGGTTGATCTCCGGCACGACCTCGAAGAGATCGGCCTTGAGGTTGACGGCCCACCCCTCGTCGAGGATGACGTATTCGATGCCGTGTGCGGCGGCGAAATCGATGTAGTAGCGGTAGGTCTGGTTGTTGACACCCGTGCGGAAATCGACGCCGGCCAGATTCCAGTCGTTCCACCACTCCCAGGCAACCTTTCCGGGGCGGATCCACGACCGGTCGTTGATCTTCGAGGGGGCGGCCAGCAGGTAGCTCATCGACGAGGCGGCCAGCTGCGTGTCGCTCCCGACGACGGCCATGCGCCACGGGAAGCTGCGCGGCGCGTCGACTTGGGCGATGTACGCCTCGCGCTCGCGGACGAGCATCTGGAGGCGGTTGTGGCCGCCCTGCTCCTCGCGGGCCGGACAGGGAGCGAAGTATCCGCTCAGCGTCTGCCCGCCGTCGGCATTGCGGAGGTAGAGGCCCGGGTAGTCGCACAGGTCGCTTTCCGAGAGGCAGAGCTTGACCCCTTCGCCCGCATCCACCACGAGGGGCAGGAAGGCCAGCCGTCCGGGATTCATCTCCGAGAGCGGGGCGGTGGTGTAGGTATTCTCGAATGAGTTGTGGAGCTGCGACTCGAGATCGCCCTCACGACCCGTTGCCACGTAGGGGACCGTCGTCTGGAAATCGTCCGGGAAACGGTATTCGACGCGCTCCGAGACGATGTGGAAGGGTCGTTTCGAACGGTTGACGAAGCGGTAGGCCACGCCGTCGTCATAGGCGCGGAATTCGACCTCCCAGTCGCCCTTCATGCGGAGCGTCAGGGCGTTGTAGCATTCGTCGATCGAGTCGGCACGGTAGAACGGCGAGGCGATCCGGCGGTCGACACTCGTGCGCCGGGTGCGGATGACGCGCGGGTGGGCGCCCCACGTCGAGCCGTTGTCCAGTTCGAGGGCGAGCGGCGAGGCCTCGAGCAGGGTGCGGCCTTCGAGGCGGATGTCGTAGGTGAGTTCTTCGCCTGCGGCGACGGTGGTCTGCAGCCGGCCGTCGGGCGAGGAGAGGGTGTAGCTCTTCTGAGCCGATGCCGCGGCGGCGAACAGCAGGGCCGCGGCGAGGAGAAAGGGTCTCTTCATGCGTTCAGGTTGGGATTAGGAGTTTTGAGTTTGTAAAAATAATAAAAAAACGACGTTTCTGCAAGCCGGCGCAGGGATATTTTGGTTGGTGAGGGTGCTGCAGGCGCTCGGCGGTGCTGCAGACCGCGTCCCGTCGCACGCCTCGCTGTACTGCGGACCGTGTCCCGTCGTGCGGCCTCGTTGTACTGCAGACCGTGTCCCGTCGCACGCCTCGCTGTATTGCAGACCGAGCCCCGTCATCCAGCCCGCGGCGCTGCAGACCGTGCACCTGCGTACGGCCCGCTGCGGATGATCGCTCCGTTCCGGAGACCTCACTGCTGTTTTGGCGGGCGAAAGATGCGGCGGTTTGCCCGAAAATATGTACCTTTGCCGTCATGAAACTCACCTTTTTGGGAACCGGAACCTCACAGGGGGTTCCTGTCATCGGCTGCCGCTGCCGGGTCTGCACCTCGCCCGACCGTCGGGACCATCGTCTGCGGACCTCGGCCATGGTCGAGACCCGATCGGGGGTGCGACTGGTCATTGATGCCGGACCCGACTTCCGCTACCAGATGCTCCGCACCGGGGTGCGTCACCTCGACGGCATCCTGCTCACCCACGAACACAAGGACCATATCGGCGGACTGGACGACGTGCGGGCCTTCAACTTCGTCGACTACCCGCCGACGATCCACAAGGTCGACATCTACGCCTCGCCGCGGACGCTGGCCTGCGTGCGCAAGGATTTCGACTACGCCTTCGCGCAGGACAAATACCGCGGCGTGCCGGAGATCGAACTCCACGAGATCGACCTTTCACGCCCCTTCACGGTCCACGGCGTGGAGATCGTCCCCGTCTCGGGCCACCACTCCGAACGCTTTACCGTGACGGGCTACCGGATCGGACCGCTGGCCTACCTGACCGACTTCAAGACGATCGAGGATTCCGAGGTGGAGAAGCTCCGCGGGGTGGATACGCTGGTGGTCAACGCGCTGCGCTTCAAGGAGCACTATTCGCACTTCAACGTGGCGGAAGCGCTGGAGCTGATCCGGCGGGTGGCTCCGCGGCAGGCGTGGCTGACGCACATGTCGCACGACATCGGGCTGCATGCCCAGACCGAGCCGACGCTGCCCGAGGGGGTGCGGATGGCTTACGATACTTTGGAAATAGAAATTGAAGAGTAGAAGATGAAAAGTTTGAAAGATCGCGTGATAGTCATCACGGGCGCCTCGTCGGGCATCGGCGAAGCGATGGCAAAGGTATATGCGGCTCAGGGGGCCCGGGTGGTGCTCGGGGCGCGGAGTGTGGAGAAACTCCGGCAGCTGGCCGACGGGATCCGTGCCCGGGGAGGTCAGGCGGCCTTCTGCGGGGTCGACGTCACGAAACCCGAGGAGTGCCGGGAGCTGATCGAGACGGCCGTGCGCACGTTCGGACGCCTCGACGTGCTGATCTGCAATGCGGGCATCTCGATGCGGGCGCTGTTCGACGACGTCGATCTGGAGGTGCTCCACCGGCTGATGGATGTCAACTTCTGGGGGACGGTCAACTGCTGCAAATATGCGTTGCCCTATCTGCAGCAGTCGCACGGTTCGATTGTCGGCATCTCGTCGGTGGCGGGGCTTCACGGACTGCCGGGCCGGACGGGCTATTCGGCCTCGAAATACGCCATGACGGGATTCCTGGAGACGCTGCGCATCGAGAACCTGAAGAAGGGTCTTCACGTGATGATCGCCTGCCCGGGCTTCACGGCTTCGAACGTACGGTTCTCGGCGCTGACGGCCCACGGGGCACAGCAGGGCGAGACGCCGCGTGACGAGTCGAAGATGATGACGGCCGAGGAGGTTGCACGGATTGTCGGACGCGGGATCCTGCGGCGCAAGCGCCTGTGCCTGATGGAGATCGAGGGCCGTGCAACCCATTTTGTGAAGAAGTTCGCTCCGGCGTTCCTCGACCGGATGTTCTATCTGGTGATGTCGCGCGAACCCGATTCGCCGCTCAAGTAACCGCCGGTATTGTGGTAAAAAAGAGGCCTTCCCGCATCGGGAAGGCCTCTTTTTTGGGGGAAATATCTTCTACTTGAAGAAGATCGAGGAGATCTCCTTGTAATTGTGGACGCGCTCGATGACGTCGGCGAAGATGTCGGCGACCGAGAGCACCGTGAACTTGTGCAGATCCTTGTCGGGGTTCAGCGGAATGGTATCCGTCACGATTACCTCCTGCAGGGCGCTGTCGTTGATGCGCTCGTAGGCCGGACCCGACAGCACGGGGTGGGTGATGGCGGCCCGGACGCTCTTCGCACCGCGCGACATGAGCATGTCGGCAGCCATGCAGATCGTGCCGGCCGTATCGATCATGTCGTCGACGATCAGGATGTTGCGGCCCTCGACGTCACCGATGGCCGTCATCTTGCCCACGACGTTCGCCTTGGCGCGCTCCTTGTGGGAGATGATGATCGGCGTACCGAGGTGTTTGGCATAGGTGTTGGCGCGTTTGGCACCGCCCATGTCGGGGGCAGCGATCGAGAGGTCCTCGATGTTGAGGCTCTTGATGTAGGGGACGAAGATGCCGCTGGCGTAGAGGGCATCGACCGGAACGTCGAAGAAACCCTGAATCTGGTCAGCGTGGAGGTCCATCGTCATGACGCGGTCTACACCTGCGGCCATCAGCAGATTGGCAACCAGTTTGGCTCCGATCGGCACACGGGGACGGTCCTTGCGGTCCTGACGGGCCCAGCCGAAGTAGGGCATCACGGCAACGACCTTGTAAGCCGAGGCGCGGCGGGCGGCATCGATCATCATGAGCAGCTCCATGAGGTTGTCCGAGGGCGGGAACGTCGACTGGATGATGAATACCGTGCAGCCACGGATCGATTCGTTGTAGCAGGGCTGGAATTCGCCGTCGCTGAAGCGCAGCACTTCGACCTGACCGAGGGTCGTGCCGAAGCTTGCGGCGATCTTTTTGGCGAGGTATTCCGAACCGCGGCCGGAAAAGATTTTGATTTTGTGGATTGCCATAGGTTACGAGGATTTTGACTTTGCAAAGATAGGATAATAGGACGAAAAAATGCGCCCCGCGGGGCGCTTATTTTTCAACAAAGGTTAAATTTTCAGACAGGAGTCGATGAAATCGAGGATTTCGTCGCGGCCCAGGGCGCTTTGCGACGAGCTGACGAGCATCGGCGGCAGCTCTTCCCACTGTTCGGCGAGCGTCGCCCGGTAACGTTCGATGCTCTTTTCGCGCTGGGCCTTGGAGAGTTTGTCGGCCTTGGTGAAGATGATGCCGAAGGGGATGCCGTTCTGGCCGAGCATCTCGATGAATCGCAGGTCGATGCGTTGGGGGTCGAGGCGGATGTCGACCAGTACGAAGAGGTAGTGCAGCCGTTCGCAGCGCAGGACGTAGTCGGTGATGAGCTTCGAGAATTCGCCGCGCTGGACCTTCGACGTGCGGGCATAGCCGTATCCGGGCAGGTCGACCAGATACCAGGCGTCGTTGATCCGGAAGTGGTTGATCAGCCGAGTCTTGCCCGGCGTACCGGAGACTTTGGCCAGCCCCTGACGGCCGGTCAGGAGGTTGATCAGCGACGACTTTCCGACGTTGCTCCGCCCGATGAAGGCGATGTCGCGGAGGTCATCCTTCGGCACCTGCGAGATCCGCTCCGACGAGCATTTGAATTCGGCCTTTGAGATTTGCATCGGTCTGTTTTTTCGGCAAAGATAGTGTTTGTTGCGGGGATCACCAAATTTCGGGCCGTTCGAGAGAGTGCAGCCGCGGAAGGGTGGCCGGATTCTGGAAGAAAATGGCGCATCCTTGGATGAAAATACATGGTTTCGAGGGGGGAGGAACGCAACGTAGGGCGTAAAGACTCAGTCTCGGGAGGGGAGAGGATGCTGCCTTGGACGGGGAGGATGGAATCTGTTCGGGAAACTCTGTCGTCTTCCCCGAAAAGAGCCGGCCTCCTTCCCGAAAAGAACACCTCCTCCCTCTAAAAGAGTCAGTCCTTTCCTAATAAAAATAAAGTTGATCTGCTCTCCCTCCCTCGAAAAGAGTCAGCCCTTTCCGAACAAAATTGATCTGCCCCCCCCCTGAAAAGAGTCGGACCCGCCATCCGGGAGAGGAGGGTGGGTCCGAAGCGTAGCGACGGCTGGTGCCGGATCAGTAGCCGAGGATGCGGAGCATCGAACGGTAGGACTGCTCCTTGGCGAACAGACGCGTATAGTATTCGTTGTTGGACTTGTCGCGGTCGATGACGATGTGCTTCGGGGCGGGGATCAGACAGTGCTGGATGCCGCCGAAACCGCCGAGTGACTCCTGATAGGCTCCCGTGTGGAAGAAGCCGATGTACTGCGTGTTTCCGGCCTCGAGCTTAGGCAGGAAGATGGCGTTCGAGTGGCACTCCGAGTTGTAGAAGTCCTCGCTGTCGCAGGTCAGTCCGCCGAGCAGCACGCGCTGGTACTCCTTGTCCCAGTTGTTGATGGCCAGCATGATGTAGCGCTGGTTGATGCCCCACGTGTCGGGCAGCGTGGTGATGAACGACGAGTCGATCATGTACCAGTTTTCGCGGTCGTTCTGCTGCTTCTGGTTGACGATCGAGTAGAGGGCCGCGCCGCTTTCGCCGACGGTGAACGAACCGAATTCGGTGAAGATGTTGGGCTCCTCGATGCCGTTCCGCTGGCAGATGTTCTTGATCTGGGCGACGATCTCCTCGGTGAGGTATTCGTAGTCGTACTCGAAGTTGAGCGAGTTCTTGATCGGGAATCCGCCGCCGATGTTCAGGCTGTCGAGCTCCGGGCAGATGGTCTTCAGCTCGCAGTAGACGTTCATGCACTTCGACAGCTCGTTCCAGTAGTAGGCAGTATCCTTGATGCCGGTGTTGATGAAGAAGTGGAGCATCTTGAGTTGGAACTTCTTGCTGTTCTTGAGTTTGGACTTGTAGAAGGAGACGATGTCGTTGTATCGGATACCGAGCCGTGAGGTGTAGAAGTCGAACTTGGGCTCCTCCTCGCAGGCGATACGGATTCCGACCTTGCACTTTTTGGTGAAGGCGTCCTCGAAGAGGTCGAGCTCCTCCTTGTTGTCGAGTACGGGGATGGTGTTGGTGAACCCGTCGTTGACGAGCTGGGCGATGTTCTCGACATACTGCGGGCGTTTGAATCCGTTGCAGATGATGTAACGGTCCTTGTCGATGATTCCGCCGTCGTAGAGGGCGTTGATGATGTGGATATCGTATGCCGACGAGGTTTCGAGGTGGATATCGTTCTTCATGGCCTCCTCGAGGACGAACGAGAAGTGGCTCGACTTGGTGCAGTAACAGTAGTTGTAGGATCCCTTGTAGTCGACTTTGGCCATGGCCACGTTGAACATGCGCTTGGCGCGGTTGATCTGCTGGGAGATCTTCGGCAGGTAGGTAATTTTGAGCGGGGTTCCGTACTGTTTGATGATCTCCATGAGGGGGATGTCATGGAAATTCAGCTCGTTGTCCTCGACGGAGAACTCATCCTGCGGGAAGTCGAACGACTGTTCGATCAGGTCGATGTACTTGTCTTTCATGTCCGGTTGAGTGATTTTTCGGCAATCCGGCTCGGCTACATGATAAAAATATGACAAAAGTAGCTCGATTGGATTCTCCCGAATTTCGGGATGCAAAGTAGGCGAATATTTTTCGGATAACCAACACTTTGATCGATTATTTTGAAAAACTCCCTCATATTTTGCTTTTTTCTCCGAAAAAGGGTAATTTTGAAGCCTGATTCAAAAAGCTGATTTGATCGTGCTGATACCTGTAATAACGCAATTTCTGGAGTCGCACAAACGGCTCGTTATCCCGCAGCTCGGGGCGTTTATCGTCAAGGAGCCGGGGCGGAGCGTCCTCTTTTCGGACCTGCTCAAACGCGATGACGGTGTGTTGCGTGGGCTTCTGCGCGACCGCGGGATGAGTGATCTGGAGGCGGCGGGCGAGATCGACCGGCTGGTCTTCGAGATTCGTCATGCCGTGGAGCGCGGCGGGGAGTACCGTCTCGAGGGGTTCGGGACCCTGAAGCCCGGGCCCAACGGAACGATCGCCTTTCATTACGAGCCGCGGCCGGTCCGTGCGGCAGCCGCCGTATCGGGCATGCCTGCATCGGAGCGCCGGCCCCAGACGTCCGGCATCCATCCCGCAGGCGGAGGTCCGGCGACCGACGGCGAACGTCCGCGGAGCGCGCATGCGGCGCAGGCTCCATCCGAACGGGTGGCCGAGGCGGTCCGCACGGCCTTTACCGAGCCGCATGTTTCGCGGTCGGCCAAGATGAATCCCGATCCTTCGGTGCGGGGGCTTCGCTACGGCAAGCCGCCCAAGAATACCGATGCCTATACCTATGTTGACCGGGCGCCGCGCCGTCGGGCAGACCGCTTTATCTGGATAGCCGTCATAGCGGCGATTCTGGCGTTGGGGGCCATTGCCTTCGGACTGTGGCACGATGCGCGCGAGCAGGCCGAGACCGAATACATCGAACTTCCGGCCAATCAGCCCGAAACCGGCGAGGGTGCCGTGTCCGATTCGGATGCGGCACCGGTGGAAGCCCGCTGATCCGGGCACTCCCGGGGCCGGACAAGTAATTCCGGAGGGGCCGAGCGAAGGATGATCCGAGGACTGAACGGGGATCTGGGGAGCCGAACGGAGGATAATCCGGGGTGCCGAACGGGGATCTGGGGACCGAACGAGGAATGATCCGGGGAGCCGAACGAGGAATGATCCGGGGGCTGAACGGGAAATGATCCGGGGGCTGAACGGGAAATGATCCGGGGAGCCGAACAAGGAATGATCCGGGGAGCCGAACGGGGATCTGGGTGCCGGATGGTGGATGATCCGCGGGCCCGGGCGGAACAGATCCGCGGGAATCGGGTGTAGTGACTCCGGTTGAGCCGGGCTGCAGCTTTGCGGATTGATCGGCGAAATCGAGGAATGAATAAAATAAAATTCGGCGGCGTATCGTTTGCAGCCGGATTCCGTGAACAGCCCGCAAGGGTTTGTGAGGATTGTGAATCCGAACCTGGTTTCGGATTGTTTTGTTTGAAGGATTAGCCCGAACTGACTGAAAATGACAGACGTAACAACTGTAAAACAACGCTTCGGCATCATCGGCACCTCTCCGCTGCTGGACAGGGCGCTGGAGGTGGCGTTGCGTGTGGCCCCGACCGATCTGACGGTTCTGGTCACGGGCGAGAGCGGCGTAGGCAAGGAGTTCTTCCCGCAGGTGATCCACGCCTTCTCTGCTCGCAAACACAATAAATACATCGCCGTAAACTGCGCGGCGATCCCCGAAGGGACCATCGATTCCGAACTCTTCGGCCACGAAAAGGGGGCCTTTACCGGCGCCGTCGAGGCGCGCAAGGGCTACTTCGAGGAGGCCGACGGCGGGACGATCTTCCTCGACGAGGTGGCCGAACTTCCCCATTCGACCCAGGCGCGCCTGCTGCGAGTGCTGCAGACCGGGGAGTTCATCCGCGTGGGTTCGTCGAAGGTCCAGAAGACCAACGTCCGCGTGGTGGCCGCCACGAACGTCAACCTGCCCGAAGCCATCACCGAGGGACGTTTCCGCGAGGACCTCTACTACCGTCTGGCCACGGTGCCCATTCTGGTGCCGGCGCTGCGCGAACGTCCCGAGGACATTCCGCTGCTGTTCCGCAAATTCGCTGCGGATGTGGCCGTGCAGTACCGCATGCCGGCCGTGACGCTCGACGATGCGGCACGCGATATGCTGAAGAACTACTACTGGCGGGGCAACATCCGCCAGTTGAAGAACGTCGCCGAACAGATCTCGGCCATCGAGCAGGAGCGGGTCATCACGCCCGAAGTGCTTGCGAAGTACCTTCCGCCGCAGGAGGGGGCCTCGGCCATGGCTGCGGCCGGAGCTCCGCGCATGGACGACAACTCGATGGCGACCGAACGCGAACTGCTCTACAAGGTGCTCTTCGACATGCGGGCCGACATCAACGATCTGAAGCGCATGATGGCCGAGTTGCTCCGCAACGGCGGGGGAGCGGCATCGGAGCCGGTTCGCGATATCCGGGGGCTGCTGCCGACCTCGACCGCGGGGCGCTACGTTCCGGCGGTCCAGACTCCGGGTGGATATGGTCCGGCATCGGGCGGGGGCTTTGTGCAGCCGGGCGGTGCGGCATTCGTCCAGCCCGACGGGACGACCTTTGTGCAGCCCGGCGGTACGACCCTCACACAACCCGCGGGAACGAACGTCGTCCAACCCGGGGTGACGACGCTGCGGCAGCCCGGCGCGACGCCTTGTGAATCCTCCGCGGCGCCGGTCTATGCCGAGAGCGAGGAGGTGACCGACGAGCCGGCACACGGAAAGACCAAGGCCGACATGCAACGCGAACAGATCATCCGGGCGCTGAAGCACAACAACGGCCGGCGTCGCGAGGCGGCTGCCGAACTGTTCATGTCGGAACGCACGTTGTATCGTAAAATCAAGGAGTTGGGCATCGAGGATGTCTGACCCGCACCGAATATACCGAATATCGAAAAGATGAGACACGGAATATTGAAACGCAAGGGATTGAGGCTGTTGGCCGCGACGCTGGGCCTCTGTTTTCTGACGGGCTGCGGCGTGGCGATCAAGTACTCGCTGTCGGGTGCCTCGATTCCGCCCGATGCGAAGACCTTTTCGGTGGCCTACTTCCCGAACAACGCCACGATGGTCTCGCCGATCCTGAGTTCGACGCTGACCGAGGCGCTGGTCGACATGTTCTCGCGGCGGACGCGGCTGATGCAGGTCGACGAGGGGGGCGACTTTGCCTTCGAGGGCGAGATCACCAACTATACGTCGACAACGGCCTCGGTTTCGAGCGACGACTATGCACTGCTGAACCGTCTGACGATCACCGTCAAGGTGCGCTTCACCAACGCGCTGGACGAAAAGGCGTCGTGGAGCCGGACCTTCTCGGCCTACGAGGATTACGAATCGACGCAGCTGCTGACCGAGGTCGAGGGTACGCTCATTCCCGAGATCGTCGACAAGCTCGTCACGGATATTTTCCAGGCTTCGGCCTCCAACTGGTAGCGGATGATGGCGGATCTGAAAGCATACCTGACGGCCGAACTGAAGGCCTCCTCCGCGGGGATATCCCGCGAGGTCCCGGCAACGGACCCCGTGTGCGGATCGTTTGAAGCCTCCGTCGTCCGGGGGGCCGATCCGCAGGCGGCGGGCTTTCCGCTGACGGAGCTGGATGCGGCGCTGCAGGCGGCACCGTGGTTCATGCCGCTGCGGGTGCTGCGCGGACGGATGACGGGGGAGATCGATCCCTGGGTATCGCTGCTGGCGCCGTGGCGGACGGAGAGCCTGCTGTGCCGCCAACGGATCGATGCCGATGAACTGCTGCGGCGCTCGTCGGAGGAGATCATCGATACGTTCCTTCAGGAGCGCGATCTGCGTATCGTGGCCCAGGAGGGGGAGCCCGACGGCGAGGTCCGTCTGCAGCCCGATTTGGACGAGGACGACGAGATTGTCAGCGAGGAACTTGCCGAAATCTATCTTGCGCAGGGGCTTCGCGACCGTGCCGTGGCGATTTATCGCAAATTAAGTTTGCTAAATCCCGAAAAAAGTGTTTACTTTGCCGAGCTAATTCGCAAAACGGAGAACAATAATTAAAAAATTAAGGATATGTTATACACGATTTGCATTGCGCTGATTCTGGTTGCGAGTGTTTTGGTCATTCTCGCCGTGTTGGTGCAGAATCCCAAGAGCGGCATGGCCGCAAACTTCGGCGCCTCGAACCAGGTAATGGGTGTCCGTGAGACGACCCACTTTCTGGAGAAATTCACCTGGGCGATGGCTATTGCCATTGTCGTGCTGAGCCTGGTGGCAACGCTGGCCATGGACGGTTCGAAGGTCGCTCAGAGTAACTCCGAGATCGCCAAGGATGCCAAGGCGCTGCAGGAGCGTGTTCTCGAGACGGAGGCTCCGGCTGCGATGCCGCAGGCCGAGATCCCGACAGCCGAGCAGCCCGCTGCTGACTCGACCTCGGCTGCCAACTGATCCCGGACCTCGGGCCGTTTGGACAAAAAAAGACCGTGATTCGATCACGGTCTTTTTTTGTTGTTGGGGGCGGATTCTTGGGGCCTTCGAGCCGAACATCCGGCCGGGTTCTCCAGCTCCTTCCAGCCCCTTCCTCCCAGCTCCAGCTCCTTCCAACTCCTTTCTTCCAGCTCCAGCTCCTTTCAGCTCCTTCCGGCTCCTTTCTTCCAGCTCCTTCCAGCCCTTTTCAGCCCCTTTCTTCCAGCCTCCAGTCTCTTCCAGCCCCTTCCAACTGCTGAGCGGGCCGCGCGGGCGGTATTTCAACGGCTGCGGTATATCTTTCAGCGGTTGCAGTACATCTCCTCGTAATACTTCGCGTATTCGCCCGAGGTGATGCGGTCCATCCACTCCTGATTCTCCAGATACCAGCGTACGGTCTTCTCGATCCCCTCCTCGAACTGCAGCGAAGGCTCCCAGCCCAGTTCGCGCTGCAGCTTCGACGAATCGATCGCATAACGCATGTCGTGCCCCGGACGGTCCGTCACGAAGGTGATCAGCCCCATGTCCTCCTCTTCGCGGCGTCCGAGGAGCCGGTCGACGGTCCGGATCACCACCCGGATCAGATCGATGTTCTTCCACTCGTTGAATCCGCCGATGTTGTAGGTTTCGGCCGCTCGACCGTGGTGGAAAATCACGTCGATGGCCCGGGCATGATCCTCCACGTAGAGCCAGTCGCGCACGTTTTCGCCGCGTCCGTAGACGGGCAGCGGCTTGCGGTGCCGGATGTTGTTGATGAAGAGCGGGATCAGCTTCTCGGGGAACTGATAGGGCCCGTAGTTGTTCGAGCAGTTCGTCACGAGGGTCGGCATCCCGTAGGTGTCGTGATAGGCGCGGACGAAGTGGTCGCTCGAGGCCTTCGAGGCCGAATAGGGGCTGTGGGGGTTGTACCTGGTGGTTTCGCGGAAGAACTCCTCGCCGTAGGCCAGATGGTGCTGCGTCGAGGAGGCCGTTGTCGAGAAGGGCGGTTCGACACCCTCGGGACGCGTCAGTTCGAGCGCTCCGTAGACCTCGTCGGTCGAGATGTGGTAGAAGAGCTTGCCCGTAAACCCTTCGGGGCGTGACTCCCAGTATCGGCGGGCGGCCTCCAGCAGCGAGAGGGTCCCCATGACGTTGGTCCGGGCGAAGGTGAACGGATCGCGGATCGAGCGGTCGACATGGCTTTCGGCGGCCAGATGGATGATGCCGTCGATCTCCTCCTGCCGCAGGAGCGCCTCGACGGCCTCGAAATCGCAGATGTCGCCCTTGACGAAGCGGTAGTTCGGCCGCTGTTCGATATCTTGCAGATTGGCCAGATTGCCGGCATAGGTCAGCTTGTCGAGGTTGACGATGCGGTAGTCGGGGTATTTCGTGACGAAGAGCCGTACGACGTGCGAGCCGATGAATCCGGCGCCGCCCGTGATCAGGATACTGCGTTTCATCGGTTTGTGTTTTGGGGGTTCTGCATGGCCTGCAGACGTTTCAGACAGTAGAACATCGACTCCCTCCACTGCGGGATCTCGATGCCGAACGTGCGTTTGAGCTTGCCCTTGTCGAGAACCGAGTAGGCCGGTCGGACGGCCTTGGTGGGGTAGTCGGCCGTCCGGCAGGGCGAGATGCGGCAGCGGTCGTGGCCTACGGCCCGGGCGATCTCCACGGCGAAGTCGTACCACGAGCAGACCCCTTCGTCCGAGAAGTGGTAGGTGCCCTCGTTGCCGCGGTCGAGCCGCCCCTCGAGGATCGAGAAGATGGCCAGTGCCAGATCGCCGGCATAGGTCGGCGTACCGATCTGGTCGAAGACGACGTTCAGGGTTTCGCGTTCGGCCGTCAGCCGCAGCATCGTGCGCAGGAAGTTGTTCCCCTCCTCGGAGTAGAGCCACGCCGTGCGCAGGATCAGATGGCGGCATCCCGAGGTGCGTACGGCCTCTTCGCCGGCGAGTTTCGTCCGCCCGTAGGCGCTCAGCGGATTGGTGGGCGACTCTTCGGTGTAGGGGACCGAGGCGTGGCCGTCGAAGACGTAGTCGGTCGATACGTGGACGAGCAGCGCATCGGCCTCGGCAGCCGCCCGGGCGAGGTTCTCGACGGCCTGCCGGTTCAGCCGGTCGGCCGCGGGCTCCTCCTCTTCGGCCCGTTCGACATTGGTGTAGGCGGCGCAGTTGACGATGGCCTCGATGTGGTTTTCGGCGATGCAGCCCCTTACGGCGGCGGCATCGGTGATGTCGAGCTCGGCGACATCCGTAAAGAGATAGTTGTTGGGCGAAACGGCACCCAGACGCTGCATCTGGCGTCCCAGCTGGCCGTTGGCTCCGGTGACAAGGATATTCATAACGGGTGGTATTCGAAAAGTTCGGGTGCCTGGGCCAGCGTCGGGCGGTGGAGGTCCTTCTCCGAGAGGAGGATCTCCTCCCGGGGGATCCGCCAGTCGATTCCCAGTGCGGGGTCATCCCAGGTGATGCCCCCTTCGGCCTGCGGGGCGTAATAGTTGTCGCATTTGTACTGGAAGAGCGCCGTCTGGCTCAGCACGGCGAAGCCGTGGGCGAAGCCGCGCGGGATGAAGAGCTGGCGGTGGTTTTCGCCCGAGAGTTCGACGGCGACATGCTGCCCGAAGGTGGGCGATCCGCGGCGGACGTCGACCGCCACGTCGAGCACACATCCCTCGACCACGCGGACCAGCTTGGCCTGGGCATGCTCGCCCAGCTGGAAGTGGAGGCCGCGCACGACGCCGTGCGACGAGCGGGATTCGTTGTCCTGGACGAAGTCCACGACGCCGACGGCCTCTTCGAACCGCCGCCGGGAGAAGCTCTCGAAGAAGTACCCGCGCCGGTCGCCGAAGACGACCGGTTCGAGGATGACGACCCCTTCGATCTTGGTTTTCAGGATATTCATTCGTGATGATTTTCGTCGATGAGTTTCAGCAGATACTGCCCGTACTGGTTTTTGAGCATCGGGCGGGCGACTTCGCGGACGCGGTCGGCCGAGATCCAGCCGTTTTCGTAGGCGATCCCCTCCAGACAGGCGATCTTGAGCCCCTGTCGCTTCTCGATCACCTCGACGAAGATCGAGGCTTCGGCCAGCGAGTCGTGGGTTCCGGTGTCGAGCCAGGCAAATCCCCGCTGCAGGGTCTGGACCTTGAGCTGTCCGTCGCGGAGGAAGGCCTGGTTGACCGAGGTGATCTCCAGTTCGCCGCGGGCCGAGGGTTTGATTCCGCGGGCGATCTCGACGACGCGGTTGGGGTAGAAGTAGAGGCCGACGATGGCGTAGTTGGACTTCGGGTGGGCGGGTTTCTCCTCGATCGAGAGGCAGTTGCCGGCGGCATCGAACTCCGCGACGCCATAGCGTTCGGGATCCTCGACGCGATAGCCGAAGATCGTGGCGCGGGCCTCCTCCTCGGCCCGTCGGACCGCCTCCCGCAGCATGGCCGTGAATCCCGAACCGTGGAAGATGTTGTCGCCGAGGACCAGACAGACGGCATCGTCGCCGATGAACTCCTCGCCGATCAGGAAGGCCTGTGCCAGGCCGTCGGGCGAGGGTTGTTCGGCATAGCTCAGGCGGATGCCGAAGTCGGAGCCGTCGCCCAGCAGGCGGCGGAATCCGGGCAGGTCGGCCGGGGTCGAGATGAGCAGAATGTCGCGGATTCCGGCCAGCAGCAGCACCGAGAGCGGATAGTAGACCATCGGCTTGTCATAGATCGGGAGCAGCTGTTTGCTCACCCCTTTGGTAATCGGGTAGAGACGCGTGCCGGAGCCTCCGGCCAGAACGATGCCTTTCATATCGGGAGCTGTTTTTTCGGTTGAACAAAGATAGTTTTTTATTTTCGGATCGGAAAGCGAATTTTTGCTTTTTGCCTCGATGCGGCCAGCTTCGGGGCGCGGTTTTTGCGGAGAGACGTGGGGTCGACGGGGGTTGCCGGCGGCGGGTGCCCGAAGAGTCGGCCGAAATCAGCAATGAAAAATTCCGAATCCGAAGAGGCGCTGTTTGCCCTGTTGAGGGAGGCGCTGTGGGGCGAGGCGTTCGACGGCGGGCTTCTCGAGCGGCTCGATGCCGCGTCCTGGGAATCCCTGTACCGACTGGCGGCCGAACAGGGTGTGCTGGGACTGCTCTGGGAGGCGCTCGGCCGCCAGCCCGATTTCCGGCAGCCGCCCCGGCCGCTGCGGTTGCGCTGGGCCTTCGAGACGCGGCGCATCGAACGGCGCTGGCACCGCCAGCTGCGCACGATCGGCCGGCTGGCCGCTTTCTACGCCCGCCATGGCATCCCGATGATGCTGCTCAAGGGCTATGGCCTGAGCCGCTACTATCCCGTACCGGAGCACCGTCCCTGCGGCGACGTCGACATCTGGCTCTTCGGACGTCGGGCCGAGGGCGATGCGGCGCTCAGCCGCGAGTGGGGCATCGAGATCGACCTGCTTCCGGAGCACCATTCGGTATTCCGCCTCGACGACATCCCCGTCGAGAACCACTACGAGTTTCTCAATACGTCGCATGCCGCCGATGCCCGTTACGAACGGCAGCTTCGCTTCCAGGCCGCGGCCCCCTGTGAGACGGTATCGATGGGTGAAACGCGGGTTTACCTCCCTCCGGCCACCTTTCAGGCGCTGTTTCTGCTGCGTCACGCCGCGGTTCACTTCGCCGGGAAGGGCATCGGCCTGCGCCACTTCGCCGACTGGATGCTCTTCGTTGCGCACAACCATCGACGCATCGACTGGCCGGTGGTTGAGGCTGCCGTCCGGGAATCGGGCATGAGTCTCTTCGTAGAGGGTTTCTGCGCGCTCTGCGTCGATCGGCTGGGGCTCGACGCGGCCTGCCTGCCGCCGCTGCGATGCAATCCCGCGGTTGAGGCCCGCATGCTGGATCGGGTGCTCCATCCCGCGCTTTCGGGGGAGGTCCCTGCGGCACGGATCCCCGGCATCTGGTTCCGGTTCCGACGCTGGTGGGCAGGGCGCTGGCAGCGCAGCCTGGTCTACGACGAATCGCTGCTGCGGAGTTTCCTGCGTATGGTCCGCCGCCATGTCGAACGCCATTGGCCCTTTCTCCGGCCGGCGCATCCTCTCGCCGGGGGATGATTGCGCGCGTTGTCTTTTCCGCCCGAGTTTTTCTACCCGCTGTTTTCGCGCGTTGTTTTCCACTCGCAGTTTTCCCACCCGCAGTCGTTCCGCCTGCTCTTTTCCGCTTGCTCTTTTTTCCGCGCGCTGGTTTTCCGCCTGCTTTTCTGCCCGCTGTCTTTTCCTCCCGCTCTTTTTTTGCCCGCCGGGCCTGAAAAAAGCGGAGCTCGAAACTGCAGTTCCGGACTCCGCAGGGCATAAAAAAAGGGTGAGCTACTTACATCGCACCGCTACAACCGCATACCCTTGCTTGATTCCTCACCTGGGGGATTCTGCGGGAGCTGGTCGTGTAAGACTCACCCGGGGTGCAAAAGTAGGAATATTTTCCTATCTTTGCAAAAAAAACAGGCGAAATGCGAAAAAAAACCTTGCTCAGCATCTTTACGGGCTGCATCGTCCTCGGTATCGTGGCGGCAGCGGTGCTCTTTTCCCAGTTCAAGGGCAATGCCGTCCAGCGGGAATATGAACTTTTTGTCAGCTCGCATGCCACCTACGACATGCTGACCGACTCGCTGATGCCCTGCATCGACCACCATGCGGCCTTCCGCAGCTACGCCCGGCGCCTCGACCTGCCGGCGAGCTTCAAGCCCGGCCACTACGTGCTGAAACCCGGCATGAGCGTCATCGAGATCGTGCGGATGCTCAAACTCGGGATGCAGACCCCCGTGCAGGTGACGATCCAGAACGTCCGCACGCCGGCCGAACTGGCCCGCCGGTTGGCCCGCCAGCTCGATACCGACTCCACGGCGCTGATGTCGGTCCTGACGTCGAAGGAGATGGCCGCCGAGGTGGGGTTCGACACGGTGACCCTCTTCTCGATGTTCATCCCCGACACCTACGAATTCTACTGGACGGTCTCGCCGCGGGATCTGGTGCTGCGCATGAAACGCGAGTACGACCGTTTCTGGACGCCGGAGCGCGATGCCAAGCGGGCGCGCAGCGGGCTGAGCCGGCTCGGGGTGATGACCCTTGCCTCGATCGTCTACGAGGAGACCAACAAGACCGACGAAATGCCCCGCATCGCCGGGGTCTACATCAACCGTCTGCGGCGGGGGATTCCACTGCAGGCCGACCCGACGGTCAAGTACGCCATGCAGGATTTCGGTCTGCGGCGCATCCTCCACAAACACCTGAAATACCCGTCGCCCTACAACACCTATATAAATAAGGGGCTTCCCCCCTCGCCGATCTGCATGCCGGGGAAGAATGCCATCGAGGCGGTGCTCGACTACGAGCAGCACGACTATATTTATTTCTGTGCGCGGCCGACGTTCGACGGCTACCACAACTTCGCCCGCACGCTTGCCGAGCACAATCGCAACGCCCGGGCCTACAGTGCCGAGCTGAATCGTCGAAAGATTAAATAATTTTGTTATCTTTGCGGTCCCATGTTGGTCAAGATCTATGAACGGAACCCCTCGGAGAGGGAGTTGAAGCGGGTCGTCGAGGCGCTGGAGCACGACGGCATCGTGATTTATCCCACCGACAGCGTCTATGCCTTCGGGTGTTCGCTGCGGTCGGCGAAGGCCGTCGAGCGGCTGCGCCATCTGCGCGGACGCAGCGATGCGCCGTTGACGGTGGTCTTCGACAGCATGGCCCGCGTGGCGGAGTTCTGTCGGGTGGACAATGCGGCGTTCCGGATCCTGAAGCGCAATCTTCCGGGTCCCTTCACCTTCATCCTGCCGGCCTCGTCGCGCATTCCGGACAAGGCGCTGGAGCGCCGCCGCACGATCGGCATCCGTATTCCGGCCCATCCCGTGGCGCGGGCGGTTGTCGAGGCGCTGGGGTGTCCGATGATCACGGCGTCGGTCAAGGACGACGACGAGGTGGTGGAGTATACGACCGATCCCGAGCTGATCGAGGAGCGTTATGGCCGCGAGGTGTCGCTGGTCATCGACGGCGGCCCGGGCGACAACGTCCCCACGACAGTGGTCGACCTGACGGGCGACGAACCGGAGATCCTGCGCGAAGGCCGTGCCGAACTCCAGTGAGCGCGGGGGCCGATAAGCGCGGGGTGCCGGTAAGATCGAGGGGGCAGAGAGACCCGGGAACCGATGAACCCAGCGCCTCGGGGCGTAGACCGATAAGCGTGGGGGGCCGGTAAGATCGAGGGGGCAGAGAGACCCGGGAACCGATGAACCCAGCGCCTCGGGGCGTAGACCGATAGGGGAGACCCCCGGTCGCGTCGGGAGCCGATCCGGGGGCCGATAAGCCCGGGAGTCCATAAGCCCGGGGGCGTAAGACCAAGTGGTCATAAGACCGAGAGGGCGAGTGACTGGAGATATGCCCGGAGGAGGAGTGAGACCGGAGAAATGTCCGGGAGAGGAGAGAGGCCGGAGAAAGTACCGGAGGCCTGTGGAGAGCGGACCCGCAGGAGAGTAGATTCCGGTATGCAGTTTGAACGAACGAAACAAAAATCGAATAGATGAAAAAGACTAATTTCTGGAACGAAGCCGCCCGCTACGGCGTCATCATGGCCTTGTTGGCCATCGTCTTCGACACGGTGGGTTTCTACACCCAGCATGCACTGGTGTCACTGGTGTCGCTGATTCTCTTTATCTTCCTGCTGACGATGTTCATGAAGCTGCGCGTGGCCCGCTACGGAGCCGACGGCTACAGCTACGGACAGTGTCTGGGCTTCATGGTGGCCGTGATGCTCTGCGCCGGCTTCATCGAGGGGGCCTACATGAGCGTGGCTTCCAACTGGCTCTTCGCCGCCAAGTACGACGCGATGATGAGCCAGCAGATCGGCGTTCTCGAGAGCACGGGCATCTACACCACCGACCAGTTGGTGATGATGACCCGCTGGCTGCGTTCGCCGCTGGTGCTGATCTTCAGTTCGATGATCGGCTCGGCCATCAAGGGGGCCTTCTTCGGCCTCTTCATTGCGGCCTTCACGCGTCGTGAGGCACAGCCTTTCCGCACGGACGACAATTCGCAGAACGCCTGATGGAAAAACTCGACATTTCGGTCGTCGTTCCCCTCTACAACGAGGAGGAGTCGCTGCCCGAGCTGGCGGCGTGGATCGACCGCGTGGCCCGCGAAAACAGCCTGAGCTACGAATTGATCTTGGTGGACGACGGTTCGTCCGACGCGTCGTGGTCGGTGGTCGAACGGCTCAAGGAGCGTTATCCGGCCATCCGCGGCATCCGCTTCGGCCGCAATTACGGCAAGTCGGCCGCCCTGTACTGCGGCTTTGCGGCGGCTGAGGGGGAGGTGGTCTTCACGATGGATGCCGACCTGCAGGATTCGCCCGACGAGATCCCGGCCATGCGGCGGATGATCCTCGACGAGGGTTACGACCTGGTTTCGGGGTGGAAAAAGAAGCGCTACGACCCGATCGGCAAGCGTTGGCCGAGCAAATTCTTCAACTGGACGGCGCGGCGCGCCTCGGGTATCATGCTCCATGACTTCAACTGCGGCCTGAAGGCCTACCGCCGGAAGGTGGTCAAGTCGATCGAGGTCTACGGCGAGATGCACCGTTTCATCCCGATCCTGGCCAAACAGGCGGGCTTCCGCCGTATCGGCGAGAAGGTCGTCCAGCACCACGCCCGCAAGTACGGACACTCGAAGTTCGGTCTCGAACGGACGGTCAAGGGGTATCTGGACCTGATATCGGTGATGTTCATGACCCACTTCGGCCGATCGCCGATGTACTTTTTCGGCGGACTGGGGACGGTGATGTTCCTGCTGGGCGGGGGAACGACCTGCTGGCTGATCGGCGAAAAGCTCTGGAAACAGTTCCACGGGCTGCCGCTGCGGGCCGTGACCGACCAGCCGCTGTTCTATCTGGCGATTCTGGCCGTGATACTGGGCGTACAGCTCTTCCTGGCGGGTTTCCTGGGCGAGTTGATCAACCGCAACTCGACGGACCGCAACAAATACCTGATCGATCAAACTCTGTAAACGATGATACAACGAATCCAATCTCTTTATCTGCTGATCGTTGCGGCGCTGATGTCCGTGACGTTGTTTTCGCGGCTCGCGTGGTTCGGCGGTGACGGCGGCGAGTTCGGCCTCTACGCCTTCGCGCTGAAGAGCACGGAGGGTGAGGTGCTCCACTCGACCGTCTACCTGGGAATCCTGCTGGTGCTGGCGACGCTGCTGCCGCTGATCACGATCTTCCTCTACCGGCGCCGGATGCTTCAGATCCGGCTGTGCGTCGTGGAGATGGTCTTCCTGGTCGGAAGCGCCGTGATGGAGGGCATCTACTACTTCCTGAGCAGCCGGGTAGTCTCCGAACTGGCCTTCCATACGCAGGGCGTGCGGGCGACGATCGCACTTCCGGTTGTGTGCCTGCTCTTCGCATGGCTGGCCGTGCGGGCGATCTTCCACGACGAACTGCTGGTTCGCGGGGCCGACCGGATTCGTTAAATTGGCCAAAAAGCCGGGAATCATATTAAAAGATTGTTACAAATCTTTGCAATTCCGGGAAATAATTTTAACTTTGGGACGAATATCCGCTGTAGGAAACGAGATTTTAAGAAATACGATTGGCTACAGTTTTTATTTTTAACTAACACACATCTTTATGAAAAAAGTGAATTTCTGGAAGACATTGTTCCTCTCCGCCTTGGCAGTGACAGCCTTTACGGGGTGTTCGAACGATGATTCGGAGAACGACGGCGGGATGCCGTCGATCACGGTAAATGGTGAGAGCACGGCGACGGGAGCCGTGGATCTGACGGGTGGAACCCTTACGTTCGAGGTCGTATCGTCGAGCGACTGGACGCTGGCATATGATGATACGTCGGCCATGTCGTGGTGCCATGTAGCTACGGCCGGCAAGGGCGGCACGACGTCGCTTGAGGTAACGGTTGATGCCTGGAGCGAAGCTCAGGGCAATGCCGAGCGTACGGCGAAGTTCACGCTGACGACGTACGGCAATCTGGCCGGCGTGGGTGCTATTCCGGCCAAAGCCACGATTACGGTGATGCAGAATGGCAAGGGTTCGACCGAGCTCGAGACCAACGTTGCCGAGATCCGCGCGCTGGTTGCTGCCATGAACCCCACGAAGGATAAGGTAGATGCTTCGGATGCTATTTTGGCCAAGGAGTACCTGGTGGGTGTTATTGCCGGAGCCCAGGGCGAGACGCCGAACATGGGTAACAAGTATCTGACGGTTATTCAGGATACGGACAACGCCGAGAACTCGGGTCTGATGATCAACCAGACGAATGTTTCGACGTGGAAGACCGGCCAGAAGCTGCAGATCTCGCTTGCCGGCGCCAAGGTTCAGAACTACAACGGCACGCTGCAGATCAGCCTTTCGAACGATGCTACGGTAACCGTTCTCGAGGAGAATGTCGCCATTACGCCGGTTGAGCTTGCGTCGCCGGCCGATCTGGAGAAATACCAGTCGCAGCTGGTGAAGTTCCCCAACGTACAGACCGCTTCGGAGTACAAGGAGGGAGCTACCTATGCCGAGAACTACAATGCCAACTTTGTGACCGACAAGGGTGAATCGTTTGTTGTCTACACCAACAAGACCGGAAATGCAGGCTTTGGAGCCACGACCATTTCGAACCTGAGCGGTCCGATCGTCGGTATTGCCGGTTGCTATCAGAAGGACAACGCCGGCAGCGTAACGCTGCAGTTGCTGCCGCGCAGTGCCGAGGATGTTGCCGGTCTGACGAATCCTCGTTTCACGATCCAGGGTTCGACGGCAACTATCGCCGATGTTCTTGCCGGTGGCGAGGCTGCCTACAAGGTGGAGAATGCAACGGTGGTAGCAGTTACGACGCGTTCGTTCGTCATGCAGGATGCTACGGGAGCCATTCTTGTCTTCCGCGGTAACGATGCCGAGATTCCTGAGGTAGGCTCGGTTGTTACGGTAGACGGTCTGGTTACGACCTATGGCGGCATGCTGCAGTTTGACGGTTCAGCTACGGTGACGAAGAACAGTACGACGACGGTTTCGGAGCCTTCGGCAACCGAGGTTACCGCTTCGAACATCCAGTCGATCATTGATGCCGAGAAGGTCGTATATGTGAAGATGTCCGGCGAGTTGGTTAAGAGCGGTACCAATTACAACCTGAACTTCTCATTCGAGGATTCGCACTCGGGCTCAATCGATGCACCTGCAGCCAGTCTCAATATTGATAATTACGTAGGTCTGACGGTTGATGTTTATGGCTGGTTCATCTATACGACGGGCAGCGGTGTACGCTTCACGGTTGTAGCTACGAAAATTGAGTCGAATACGACCACGCCGAGCGTGAAGTTCGACGCATCGTCGCTGACCTTTGCTGCCGAGGGAGCCAAGGCTCAGACGGTTGGTTATACTGCACAGAACGTATCGGGCAATGTTGAGATGTCCATCGAGGGCACCAACGCCGACAAGTTCAAGATTGAGTCGAACGAGAACTCGAAGGTTACGGTCGCCGTTGTTGGAGACAACACGAGCGATGCTGCCTATACGGCACAGCTGGTTGCCAAGGTGGGCGGCGAGACGCTTGCCACGGTTGATCTGACTCAGTCAAAGGCTTCGACTACGGGTGCAACGGTCATTAGCGTAGATTTCTCTGGAAACTATCCGGAAGGAGTTCCGACGGAATCGTATGAGAAAGAGACCAAGACCTTTATGTTCTCGGGATATGAATTTACCTTTGTATCCGATGGAGCGAATGGATATAAATTTGATACCAAAACTGGTTACCTTATCTATGGTAAGACGGGTGCTTATGTCCAGTTCCCGGCTATTGCTGGCAAAACCTTGACCAAGGTCGTTGCCGTTAGCCGAAAGGGAGCATCGGGTAATGTAACCGTTGGTATCGCAGATGCTGAAGGAAATTTTGTTGGCGGAGGTGATCCGATCAAATGGGAACAGGTCGATCCGTTCACTTATACCTATAACCTGACTGGTACTGTTGCTAATACGGGTTATTGCCTGCGTATTAACTCCAAGTATAATGCTCAGCTCGTTTCGCTTGAACTGACGTATGAATAGCAGTATGCGATAATAACCAGTCGAGGAAACCGACTTATAAACCAACCACTCTTGGCGGGGTCTCCAAGCCCCGTCAAGAGTTTGGTTTCTAAAAACCATTCCTGTAAATACGTTTTTTCCCCTTTTTTGGATGTCTTTCAATACCTTGTTTTCGACAATCAGATCCGGCTGGATCTTCGTCGCTCTGATTGCCCTCTTTACGGGTTGCTCCGACAACAGCGAGGATGTCGATCTCGGCATCTCGTCGGCTTCGCTCGCCGCAACAACCGTAAACTGTAACACCACATCGAACCAGATCATCACCATCGGCCCTGCCGGTATCCCCTTCACGGCCACGATCTCCTTCAGGGAGGGAGACCAGACGTGGTGTTCGTTCGGTTCGAATACCTCCTCCGCAAACGGCTCCGTCGGGCAGATGCTGCCCCTCGTCCTGGAGAAGAACTCCACGGACTCCTATCGCGTTGCCGAAATCTCCGTAACCTTTTCCAACGGTTATTCCACCACCCTGAAGATGTGGCAGATGCCTGCATCCGGCACGACGGCGGCTGCCGATTTCGATCGTGCCTGGGGCGAACAGCCCGCCTATCGCCAGGGTTCCAATTATATCTACAAAACCTATCACACGACGCTCGTCTCGTCGAACAAGTACCTGGTCGGCGGACAGCGCCGCAACTACTCGATCTGCTACGACGCCGCCAACCGCATCTCGCTGTGGGTGGCCTACCCGCTGCACGGATGCTACACCTCGCCCAATACGGGGCGCTCCGATACCTGGGCCTACGATCCCAACCGGCAGCTGCCCGTCATTTCGCAGGACCAGCAGCCCTATATCATCAAATCCTACGGTTCGGGCGACGCCCGCGGCCACCAGTGCCCCTCGGCCGACCGTTACAACACCGCGGCCACCAACGAGATGACCTTCTATGCCACGAACATCATGCCGCAGAACTACGACTTCAACAGCGGCAGCTGGGTTGATCTCGAGGGTTCGATCCGGGCGTGGGCCCCGACGTCGGTGACGACGATGCGTTACGACACGCTCTTCGTCGTGACGGGCGTCCACCTTTCGGGCCGCACGATTACGGACCGCGCGGGCAATCGCGTGGGGTATCCCGACAAATGCTGGAAGGTGCTTCTGAAGCAGCGGCGCGGGCTGAACGAGAACCGCCAGATCTGGGAGTTTTCGGCCGACGAGCTGCAGGCCATCGGCTTCATCTTCACGAACGATGAGGCGGGCGGTGAGATGAAACTCCGCGATGCGGCCTGCCCGGTGGCCGATGTCGAGGCGCTGACGGGCTTTACGTTCTTCCAGAACCTCGATCCGGCGGTGGCCGACGAGGTGAAACGCGCAGAGCCCGACACGTCGCTCTGGCCCGGACTTGCAACAAAATGATTGTCAAATAGTTCACTAATCTGTAAACCTTTATGAAGAAAAGCCTTTTGACAGGACTGTTCGCCGCGTTGATCGCGGTGGCGTGCTTTGCACAGAAGCCCTATAAAGTGGTCTTCTACAACTTCGAAAACCTGTTCGACACGATCAATGATCCCGGCGTGAAGGACGAAGAGTTCACCCCCGAGGGTCCGAAGAAGTGGAACACGGCAAAGTATGAAAAGAAACTCGGCAACCTCGAACGCGTGCTGTTCGACATTGCGGCCGAAGACAAGGATTTCCCGATTGTGATCGGAGCGTCGGAGATCGAGAACCGCTCGGTGATGGAGGATGTCATCGCGCAGCCGAAACTCGCCTACGGCAACTATCGCATCGTTCATTTCGATTCGCCCGATGCCCGTGGCGTGGACGTGGGCTTCTTCTACCGTCCGGATGTCTTCAAACTGGAGGGGAGCGCCGCCTATCCCTTCGTGATGCCCGACATGCCGAACTTCAAGACGCGAGACGTGGTGACGATGTGGGGAACGATCGAGGGCGAACCCTTCTTCTTCGCCGTCAACCACTGGCCGTCGCGACTGGGCGGCAAGGAGGCCTCGTCGCCCAAGCGTGAGGCTGCGGCCCGCCTGGTGAAGCATATCGTCGACTCGGTCATGGCGGCCAATCCTGCCACGAAGGTGGTGGTGATGGGCGACCTGAACGACGACGCCACGGACAAGAGCGTCGTCGAGGGTCTGCAGGCCAAGGGCAAGATCAAGGAGGTGCAGAAGGGTGACATGTTCAACCCGTTCATCGCGCTGCTCAAGGCCGGATACGGCACGCTGGCCTATCGCGACGAGTGGAACCTGTTCGACAACATCGTCGTTTCGGAGAATCTGGCTACGGGCTCGACCGGCGAACTGAAGATCCAGCCGGTGGGCAAGTCGAAGTTCTACGGAGGCATCTTCCGCCGCCCGTACATGATCCAGAAGGACGGCCAGTACAAGGGCTATCCGCTTCGCACGTTCGTGGGCAACGACTTCCAGGGCGGCTTCAGCGACCACTTCCCGGTCTATATCTACATCGGCAAATAACATGCTAACAATAACTGTATGAAACTGAAATCTCTACTTATTCTGATGCTCTCCGCAGTGACCTTTGCGTCCTATGCCCAGGACGGAGGTGTACGTGGAAAGGTGGTTTCACGCAACGGACGCGTGGCCCTGAGCAACGTCGAGGTGAAGATCGAATCGCTGGGCGTGACGGTCATGACCGACGACGAAGGTCGCTTCCTGCTGGGCAACCTCCCCGCCGGCAGCTACACGCTGCAGTTCGATACGCCGGATTTCGAGCCGCTCTCGGTGATGGTTCGCGTCGGCGAGGAACACGTTCAGGATCTCAAGCAGGTGATCCTGGTTCCGGGCAACCCGTCGGAGAGCGGCAGCTTCTTCGATGACGCCATTTTCGCCGAATTCGATTCCGATTCGTCGTCGTCCGACACGCAGGCGCTGCCCTCGTCGCTGTCGGCCTCGAAGGATCTGTTCAACAACATCGCCTCGTATCGCTTCAGCGAGATGCGCTTCAACGTGCGCGGCTACGATTCGCAGTTCTCGGACATCTACCTGAACGGCATCCGCTTCAACGACGCCATGACGGGCTACGGACCGTGGTCGCTGTGGAGCGGCCTGAACGACGCCACGCGCAACCAGGAGAACTACACGGGTCTGGAGACGGCCGACTTCGGCATCGGCGGCATCGGCGGCATGACGAACGTCAACGCCCGTGCTTCGCAGTTCCGCAAGGGCTTCCGCGTGAGCGTGTCGAACGGCAACCAGATGTATCGCTTCCGTGCGATGGTATCCTACGGTTCGGGTCAGCTCGACAACGGCTGGTCGTACGCTTTCTCGGTGGGTACGCGCCAGGGCGGCAACGGCTACGTCGACGGAGTCTACTATAACTCCTACTCCTACTTTGCATCGGTCGAGAAGCTCTTCGGCGACCGTCACCGTCTGGCCTTCACGTTCCTGGCCTCGCCTTCGGAGCGCGGTGCGCAGCAGGCGTCGACCGACGAGGCCTACGCCCTGTTCGGCAACAACTACTACAACCCCAACGTCGGCTACCAGGCCGGCAAGCTCCGCAACTCGCGTGTGCGCAACACGCATGAGCCGATCGCGATGCTGAACTACACGTGGGAGATCTCGGACAATACGCGCATGAATGCGGCCACGTCGCTGCGTTTCGGCAAGAACGGCTACTCGGCGCTGACGTGGAACGGCGGATCCGACCCGCGCGGCGACTACTACCGTTACATGCCCTCGTCGGACATTACGCAGATCCTGCCCGGGACGACGACCAGTCAGACACTCTACTACTACGCGCTGGGTGCCGCCACGGCCGGACAGGTTTGGGACGGCATGCTCGATTTCGACGACTTCTTCCACAAGAACCAGTACATCGACACGGAGCTGACGGATCTGATGGGCAACAGCCGCCGTTCGAACTACATGATCGAGGAGCGCCACACCGACCAGCTGGACTACAACCTGGCGCTCAACGTCCAGCACCACATGCGCAACAACATGCGGATCGTGGGTGGCGTGAACCTGCGCATGAACCGTACGGACTACTACTCGCAGGTGAAGGACCTGCTGGGTGGTGACTACTGGTACGACATCGACAAGTTTGCCGAGCGCGACATGGCCAGCGAAACGGCCTACCAGAACGATCTGGACTACTACTGGGCGACGGGTCATGCCCGCATTGCCCGCGAGGGTGACAAGTACGGCTACTGGTATCGTGCCCACCTGCTGGAGACCGACGCTTGGGCCAACTATACGTGGGCCGTTGGCGGCTTCTCGCTGGGTGTGGCCGGATCGGTCGGCTATTCGGAGATGTACCGCGAGGGTATGTGGCGCAAGGGCCTCTTCCCCGAGAATTCGAAGGGCGACTCGAAGAAGCTCGACTACCTGACCTACGAGGGCAAGCTCTCGCTGGGCTACAAGTTCTCGGGCGCCCACTCGCTCGAGGCCAACGTGATGGTGCAGCAGCGCGCCCCGAAGTTCAACACGGCGTTCGTATCGCCGCGTACGCGCAACAACACCACGCCGGGTCTGAAGGCCGAGAAGATCTTCGGCGCCGACCTGACCTACAACCTCAATCTGCCCTACATCAAGGCCCGCCTGTCGGGTTACTACACGACGATCACCGATCAGTCGAAGGTGATCTCGTTCTACGACGATACGCGCAGTTCGTTCACGAACTTCGCCATGAGCGGCATCGACAAGCGCCACTACGGCGTCGAGCTGGGCCTCTCGATTCCGGTGTGGAACGGACTGTCGGTGGTAGGTGCCGTGAGCTGGGGTGACTACACCTACACGTCGAATGCCAACTTCGTGCAGACGGTGGACAACATCGACAAGATCGTCCTGCGCGACAAGGTCAACTGGAAGGGCTTCCATGTGGAGAGCACGCCGCAGACGGCCATCAACGTGGGTCTCGACTACCGCGGACCGCGCAACTGGTTTGCCGGAGTGAACTTCAACTACTACGACAATCTCTACCTGTCGATGAACCCGTTCTACCGCACGAATACCGCCTCGAGCTACTACACGAACATCATCGTGAACCAGCTGACGAGCGGCAATCCGTCCAAAGAGATCGTAGACGGCGCCTTGAACTCGATTCACGAACTGCGCCGTCAGGAGAAGTTCGACGGCTGCTACACGCTGAGCGCCAACGTGGGCAAGAACTGGTATGTAAACAAGTACATGATCGGCTTCAGCCTCGAGGTGAAGAACATCCTCAACGATCAGGATATCCGTACGGGCGGTTACGAGCAGATGCGTATGAGCAAGGTGCGTGCCGCCAACACGGGCGACTATATCTTCGGCCGCTTCCCGTCGAAGTACTTCTATCTGTTCGGTACGACCTACTATCTGAACGTCTATTTACGATTCTAAACCGAGAAGAGCACACATTATGAAAAGTCTTAAAATAGCAATTGCGGTTCTTGTCGGCGTTCTGGCCGCGGGCTGCTACAACGATTTCGATACGCCGGCCCCCCGGAAGCTCTACACCGATGCCGATCTGGCGGCTGAGGGGCTCCAGCAGGTATCGATCAAGGAGGTGAAGGGTTGGTTCGAGTCCGCCTTCGGGAGCATCTCGAACACCGGCACCAACGACGACTGGGCAACGACCAACACGCTGAAACTCGGCGATCTGGCTCCCGAAGAGGAGTCCTTCGAGGGGATGAAGGGGTGGTCCGATGCCTCGAACAAGTACATCAAGGGCAAGGTGATCAGCAGCGACCGCCAGGGTAACATCTACAAGTCGCTGTTCATCGACGACGGCACGGCCGGCATCGAGCTGAAACTCTACAACGGACTCTATCTGGACTATTACCTCAATCTGAATACGATGGAGAGCCAGTGGGTCTACGTGCGTCTGGACGGACTCTACCTGGGCAACTACCGCATGATGCTGTCGATCGGCGATGCACCGTCGGATTCGAACAACACGTCGGGTAAGCACAAGTTCTACGCCAACTCGAATCTCGACAACCCGAAGATCGCCAAGCAGTATGTGGTTCCGGGCGAGTACGTTTCGCTCGACGAGTCGAACATCGTCGAGGTGAATGCCTCGAACTACCGCACGGCGCTGGGCAAGGATCAGCTGGGCCGTCTGGTTCGCTTCAACGGGATCAAGATCCGTTATTCGGGGGTTCCCAACCAGGATCACGTGGTCAATGAGGCATTGAAGAACGGCACCTATACGAGCCAGTTCCCGACGTGGGTGGTGACCGATTCGGGAACGCCGCAGAATGCCGCGTGGTACCGCTGGGCCTACAACATCGAGAACGTGCGTCTCTACGCTTCGGTGCTGATCTCCTACAACGATGAGGCGGTCTACACGTCGGATCCGGGCGTCTATTCGGTGCGCACGAGCGGCTACTCGCAGTTTGCGATGAAGACCATCCCGAAGGACGGGGCCGTGGGCAACGTACTGGGCATCTACGGCATCTATTCGAAGCGGAGCGACTTTACGGGTGGTTCGTACGACTATGCGCAGTACCAGATTTCGGTCAGCCGGATCGAGGATCTCGACTTCAAGGCGGAGGATCTGCTGACGGAGGAGGAGGCCGATGCGCTGGCGCGCTGGGCCTATGACAAAGCCTATTCGGAGTATGATCCGTTCAATCCTCCCGTGAAGAGTACGACGGGGGATTACGAGAGCGGCGAGTAGTTTGCGATCGGAAAGCCGAAAAGTCAGGGGCGGCCGGGATTCGATCCCGACCGCTCCTCTTTTTTTGGTATGCCGGAAGTCCGGGAACAGCTGCGGGTCGGCGAGGAATTGGCCGTTGAATCGACATCGTGCAGCTGGCCGGACTTTCTGAACGCTTTCTGGACCCGCCTTGGCTGGTTTAGGGAGGATTTGGGTCTGCTCCGGAACGGCTTGGGACCGACTCCTGGATTGCTCTAAAACTGCTCCGGGGTTGCTCTGAAACTGCTTTGGGTCTGCTCAGGAACGGCCTGGGACTGACTCCGGGACCGGCTCCGGAATTGCTCTGAAACTGCTTTGGGGCTGCACAAAAACTGCTCCCGGACCTGCTCTGGAATTCGCCCTGGAGGCGGCCGAAATTGCCTTGAATTCGTCCCGGACCCCCTCTGAACCTGTTCTCAAACCTGTCTGTACCCGTTTCGATACCCGACAGAAAGGCTATGTTTCCGGTTGCGGCAGAGGCCGGGGCAGGAAGGGGGCAAATGAAAAGAGGCTGACACCCGGAAGTGTCAGCCTCTTTGGCATTCGGAAACGGTCGCGGAGGGACCGTTTCCGACGATTTCCGCTCGTTTATTCGGCGGGAGTCTCCTCGGCCTTGGCCGGGCGCATGATCACCTTGACGAGGTTGTCATCCGCGAGGATCTTCTTGGCCAGCGCCTGCACGTCGGCATTCGTCACGCTGCGCAGCGTCTTCTCGTAGTCGGCCACGTAGTTCAGACCCGAGCTGTACTTGGCCTGGATGTACGACATCCAGCCGGCATTCTGCTCGAGCGAGTTGTTCCACTCCTTGAGCAGGTATTCGCGGGTCTTCTCGATATCCTCGGTCAGCGGGCCTTCGTCGGCGATCTTGCGGATCTCGGCCACGATGATCTCGCACAGTTCGTCTGCCATCTCCTCGTTGGTATCGAACTCGATGTTCATGTAGAAGTTCTCCTCGGGGATGTAGGCGGTGCGGCCGTAGACCTGTACGCCGTAGGTGCCGCCCTTCTCCTCGCGGATCGATACCAGATAGCGCGACGAGAGAGCCTGCGTGAGCAGCGTCAGCGTGATGCGGTCCTTGAACTCGTAGGGCATCAGGCCCGAGTATCCGAAGTGTACCGACACCTTGGGCTGCTGCATCGGCGTGGTGAAGTCCTTGGTCACCTCACCCTTTACGCGGCGCACCTTGTCGTCAACCCACGTCATGGGCTTCTTGGCGGTGGGGATCGAGCCGATGTACTTCTCGACCAGCGGCTTCAGCACCTCGAGGTCGACGTTGCCGACGAACGTGAAGACGAAGCTGTTGGCATTGGGGTAGAGCTCCGAGTAGATGGCGGGCAGACGGTCGAAGTCGAAGCCGGCGAGGAGCTTCTCGTCGATCATCTGACGACGGGGGTTCTGGCCGTAGGTGACGTCGAGGACCATGTCCTGCATCTGGTAGTCGGGGTTGCTCTTGACGTTGGCCAGCTGCGAGGCGAGCATCGTCATCAGGTTGTCATAGTCGTTGCGGTCGAAGCGGGGCTGCGTGAAGTTGAGGTAGAGCAGCTGGAGCATCGTTTCGATATCCTTGGGCGAGCAGTAGCCGTTCATGGCGCTGGCATACTCCTCGACGGAGGTCTGCACCGAAGCGCTCTTGCCGGAGAGCTGCTTGCGGAGCTCGGTGGCCGAGAACTTGCCGACACCCGACATCGAGTTGACGGCGGGCATCATCTCACCCATGTAGTACTCCTCGGTGGGCAGCACCGACAGACCGCCCTTCGCCACGGCGCTCATGCGCACCTCGTCGGCCTTGAAGGTGGTGGGCTTCACGACGATCTTCGTCCCGTTGGCGAGGGTCCACTCGGTGGTTCCGAACTGCTCGTCGGTCACCGTCTTCTTCACCTTCGAACCCTTCAGGACGGTACCCTCCGGGATCAGCGGCTCCTTGACGACGTTGTCCTCATAGGGAGCCACCTCGCTGGCCATCACCTTGTCGCGGATAGCGAGCAGCTCCTCGGCCGTCGGCGAGGCGAGCCCCTCCTTTTCGGGAGCGGTCACGACGATCACCTGATTCGTCGGCGTGACGGTCTGCTGCACGAAGGCGTTGATCATGTCGACGTTGACCATCTTGACCAGCATGCTGTCGAGCTGCCATTCGGTTTCGGCATCGGGCATGGGGGTGTTCTTCTGGAAGTTGCTCAGATAGGTCTGCACGAAGGACTCGTTCTGACGGTCGTTGCGGTTGGCATAGGTGCGCTCGATCTGGCGCATGATGTTCTCCTGGGCGCGTTCGAACTCACCCTGGGTGAAGCCGTGGCGGCGTACGCGCTCGATCTCGGTGAAGAGGGTTTCGAAACCGCGGTTGAGTTTTCCGTCCTGGGTCATGGCGACGAAGGTCGTGGCGTTGAGCGTCGGGATAACGCCGATGACGTCACCCGTGCCCATGCCGGCGCCGAGGAACGGAGCATCGGGCTGAGCGGCGATCTCCTCCAGACGGGCGTTCTCCATCGTCGAGATGAAGGTTTCGGCGATATTGGCTACCTCCCAGGCGACCGTATTGGAGAGTTCTGCGGGGAAAGCCGCACGCTTGATGAAGATCTGAGCCTTGGTTCCCTGCATTTCGGGATCGGTGTAGATGCTGACGATGGGCTGCTCGTTGTCGGGCACGACGATCACCTCCTTCTTGTCGGCATCGGCTGCCGGAGCGGGGATGTCGGCCATGAGCTTCTTGACCTGGGCCTCGACCGCCTCGGCATCGATGTCACCGACGACGACCACGGCCTGATAGTCCGGGCGATACCACTGGTGGTAGAAGTCGACGAGCTCCTGATGCTTGAAGTTCTTCAGGCCGTCGAGATAGCCGATCAGGTTGCGGTGTTCGTACTTGGTGTCCTTTCCGATGGCCTGGAGCATCTTCATCATCGAACGCCACATGGCGCCGTCGCGGGTGCGGAGCTCCTCCATGATGACGCCGCGCTCGGAGTCAATCTCCTGGGGCTCCAGGGCGATGAAGTGCGACCAGTCGTGGAGGATCAGCAGCGCGGAGTCGATGATTCCCTGCCGCGAGGTGGGCACGTCGGAGATGTTGTATACGGTCTGGTCCCAGCTGGTGGCAGCGTTGAGGTTGGCACCGAACTTGACGCCGACCTTCTCGAGATACTCGATCATCTGCTTGCCGGGGAGGTTCTTGGTACCGTTGAAGGCCATGTGCTCGAGGAAGTGAGCGAGGCCCTGCTGGGCGTCGTTCTCCTGGATGGCGCCGACGTTGTGGATGATGTAGAAGTCGGCCTGACCCTTGGGTTTTTCGTTGTGGCGGATGTAATAGGTCATCCCGTTGTCGAGTCTGCCCGTACGGAGTTCGGGATCGGCGGGAATCGGCTGATTCATCTGCGCCATGGCGCTGCAGGCCGCGAAGGCCCCCAACGCCATCATGATGATTTTTTTCATACGCTGTGGTATTGGTTGTGAAATTAAAGGTTTTCCTGTTGTGTTGCGTCGGGACGGTATTCGATGATGTCGCCGGGCTGGCAGTCGAGTTCCCGGCAAATGGCCTCGAGGGTCGAGAAGCGGATGGCGCGGGCCTTTCCGTTCTTGAGGATCGAGAGGTTTGCGGGGGTGATGTCGACGCGTTCGGCCAGTTCTCCGAGCGAGATCTTTCGTTTGACCATCATGACGTCTATGTTGATGATAATTGCCATTTCTGCGGGGTTAAATGGTCAGTTTCTGCTCTTCGCTGAGGTTCTGGCCGATGGCGAAGACCTCGGCCGAGAAGAGGATCAGGATACCCATGATGATCGTGGAGTAGGAGAGTTCGAACGAGGAGGCGACCATCCATTTGCTGCCGGCGAGCAGGCGTTCGGCCTGGAGGTTCATGGCGTATCCGATGAGGCTGCTGATCACCTCCGAGAGGATGGTCAGCAGGCCGATCAAGCGCAGATACCAGACGTTTCGTTTGTCGATCGGGCGCTCATCGCGGATCGACCGCCGCAGCGAGTGGATGATCAGGATCATCAGCACGATGATGGCCAGCAGGAAGAGCGGGATCAGCATCGTGAAGGCATACATCCAGGGGCTGCCGCCGATCGAACGGAAGGCGATGGCGACCGGCGAGATGTTCGAGGCGGGTTTGTCGACGAGCAGATCCATGCGGGAGACGATCGGGGTGATTTCGGTGTTGTCGACGCGGATCGGGGAGCTGTTGTCGATCTTTTCGCGGATGGGGACGTTGCTGAGCAGATAGATCATTCGGGGGTCGTGCTGCTGGAGTTTTTCGGCGATTTTGGCGCCCATCTCCATACCGTCGGCGACGCCGCGGCCGAAGGTGCCCAGCAGGCCGTGGACCAGTCCGGCGGCGATGACCAGGAAGAGGGCTATGTAGAGGAACAGCAGCCGTTGAAGAAGTGATTTTTTGTTCTGCATGATGCGGTTTGTTTGGATATTCCGAATGCAAATATACACGTTAATTTATGAAAAACAAATAATATTTATCGTTTTTCGATAAATTTTTCAAGCTAACCGATCTTCGGCGGGGGATATTGGCTGCCGAGTCGGGATCGGACCGAGGCGGAGGGGGCCGATTCCGGGCTGTGCCGGAAGCGGTTTTCGGGGCATGGCCGGCGACGGAATTTGGGGCGGACCCCCGCGGCGGTTCGTGGAAAAATGCTATCTTTGCAGGAACAAAAACGTGCGGAATATGGGAGTAAAGACGCTTTACCGCTTCCGGGTCGAGCCCCAGGAGGTGGATTTCACGCTGCGGGCGACGCTGGCATCGCTCGGCTCGGCCATTCTCAATACGGCGGGTCTGGATGCCTACGGCAAGGGTTTCGGGGTCGACGTGCTCAATGCCGACAACCATTCGTGGGTACTTTCGCGCATGGCCATCGAGATCGACCGGCGCCCCGAACAGTATACGGACTACACGATCGCCACGTGGATCAGCGATTACGGACGGGTCCTCTCGACGCGAAACTTCACGCTGACCGACGCCGCGGGGCACGAATTCGGCCGTGCGGTGACGCAGTGGGCGATGATCGACCTGACGACGCGTACGGCGGTCGACCTGTCGTGGGTGGGGCGCGAACACGACGAGGCGGTGGTTGCGGAGGAGCCCCCGACGGAGCGGCCGCGCAAGATCCGGGCGGTGACCCCTACGCGGCGGAGTGAGCACCGCGTTGTCTACAGCGACATCGACTTCAACCGCCATGTCAATACGATGCGCTATATCGAGATGATGCTCGACATGCTGCCCGTCGAGATGCTGACGCGCGAGGAGCCGATGCGCCTCGATATCCACTTCCTGCGGGAGTGCCGGTTCGGGCAGACGCTGACGATCGGATGCGAGGATCGTGCGGACGGAGCGCTGTTCGAGATCTCGGGCGACGGCACGACGGCCGCCGTGCGGGCCTCGGTCGAGTGGGGCGGCCGGTCGTAGCGGACCCGGCTCCGGCGAACCGGTCGGGGGGCGTTTCCGGGCCATTGGATCCGGTATCGACCGGGCCGGTTCCGGAGAGATCGGACCGTCGGCCGTCAGAAAAGACAATCCCCGGAGGAGTCAACGACTCCTCCGGGGATCTTTTTTACCGGACAGCGTGCCTTGCCGGACAACGCGGAACCGTTGTCCTTTCGGCGCTAACGGGCGATCAGGTAGCACGCGAGGCTGGCGAGGGCCAGCACCGTACCGACGGCCGTTTCGTAGGGGATCAGCTTCATGCGCTCCTTCATCTTCATGTCGACGGCTCCGCCCGTGGCGTGGAAGAACGAGCCGTGCGGCAGGTGGTCGAGCACGGTGGCTCCGGCATTGACCATGGCGGCGCCCCACAGCGCGGGGATCCCGGCCGCGAGGATGATGTCGGCGAAGGATGCCGAGGCGATCGTGGCACCGGCGGTGGTTGATGCGGTAGCGGCCGACATCAGGGCACCGGCGAGCGGGGCGATGGCCGATTCGCCGATGTGGCACTGGGCGAGCAGCGAGAGGACCGCATCCTTGATGGCCGAGGCCTTGATGATTCCGGCGATGGTTCCCGTTCCGATGAGCAGCACGGCGACCGGGGCCATCTTTTCGAGTCCGTAGCCGAGTCCGGGCATCAGTTCGCGCCAGCGGCGGGTGGCGGCGATCCCGACCAGACCGCCGGCGGGCAGGGCGATGAAGGGGTCGATGACCACGCCGGTCAGCGGTCGGAGGATCAGCAGGACGATGGCCGTCAGCGGGCCGGCGATGCTGGCGGCAAACGGGGGCAGATGCTGCATGTCGGCCTCATCGGCGGTAATTTGGGGTCGTTCGCCGTGAGCGGGGGTGAGGGGCAGCAGGATGTAGACGGCCACGACCAGTCCGACGAGGGCCGGGATGAGGTTGGCGAGCATGACCGAGGGGAGCGGAGCCCCGAAGTTTTCGGCGGCGATGATCGTATTGGGGTTCGGCGAGAGGATGTTCCCGCACTTTCCGCCGGCGATCATGGCCAGCAGGAGTCGGAATTTCGGGATGTCGAGCTGGCGGCCGAGCATCAGGGCGACGGGGGCGACGGTGATGACGGCCACGTCGATGAAGACGCCGGTTCCGGTGAGGAACATCGTGGCGAGGGCCAGGGCGAGGAAGACATGCCGGGCGCCGAGCCGGCGGACGATGGTTCGGGAGATGGAGGCGGCGGCGCCGGTTCGGATGAGCACGCCGGAGAGCACGCCGGCCGAGAGGATCCGCAGCACGGCGGGGATGATTTCACCGATTCCGGAGACCATCAGGTCGACGGTCTTCACGAGCGGATAGCCGGCGGCGATTCCGCCGACCAGCGCACCGAGCATGAGTCCGTAGACGGGCGGCGTGCGGCGGATGATCAGCACGATGGCGACGATCAGCCCCAGGAGGGCGGCCAGAGCGCTGTTCATGATCGAGCGACGTATTTGAGGAGCCGCATGAGCTGCTCGACCGTATTTTCGAGATTCCGGGCGGCGCAATCCGGGCGCATGGCCTCCTCGAGCGACACGGGACCCGCGACGATCGGGAAGAGGGCGGCGAAACCGCATTCGGTCAGTTCGCGGGCGTTCTCGACCGCACCGCCCAGGGCGATGACCGGAATCTGCTGCCGGCGTCCGGCCTGCAGTACGCCGCAGGGGACCTTTCCGTGGAGGGTCTGGTGATCGATCTTCCCTTCGCCCGTGAGGATGAGGTCGGCGCCGGCGATCAGACGGTCGAAGCCGATGGCGTCGAGCAGCATCTCGATCCCGGGGCGGAGGTTGGCGTGGAGCAGGGAGCACAGGGCTCCGCCGACCCCGCCGGCGGCTCCGGCCCCGGGAGTTTGGGCGAAGTCGTGCCCGGTGTGACGTTCGACGACGGCGGCGAAGTTGCGCAGCCCGGCATCGAGACGATCGATCATCTGCGGATCGGCCCCCTTCTGCCGGGCGAAGATGCGGGCGGCGCCCTGCGGGCCGTAGAGCGGGTTGTCGACGTCGCACGCCACGGTGAACTCCGCCTCGTGGAGCTCCTTCAGAACGTTGCGGTCGTCGATCGCGGCGATTCGTTCGAGCGAGGCTCCGGTGCCGTCGAGCTCGCGGCCGTCGGCATCGAGGAGGCGGAATCCGAGGGCGCGCAGCATTCCGCATCCGGCGTCGTTCGTGGCGCTGCCGCCGATGCCGATCAGAAAGCGGCGGCAACCCTCCTGCAGGGCGTGGGCGATCATCTCGCCGACGCCGAATGTCGAGGTTCGCCAGGGGTTCCGCTCTGCGGGTTGCAGCAGGGTGAGTCCGGCGGCAGCGGCCAACTCCAGGATGGCCGTGCGGCCGTTCTCGGCCACACCGTACGGAGCGTCGATCGGGCGCATCAGCGGGTCGTGTACGCGCACCGTTCGTCGTTGGCCGCCGAGGGCGCGGAGGATGGCCTCGGTGGTGCCTTCGCCGCCGTCGGCCACGACCGTCGTGATGATCTGGCAGCCGGGGAAAACCCGTGCGATGGCCGACGAGGCGCACCGTGCGGTCTGTTCCGAGCTCAGCGACCCCTTGAAGGAGTCGAAGGCCAGGATGATTTTTTTTGGTTCCATAAAGATAGGTCTGTCGATTTCAGAGGCTCTCCGTTCAGCCGTTGTCCCGGGATCGGATGCGGTCTCCGATCCCGGAGCAGCGGCGGTTCAGTTGCCGGAGAGCGGTGTGAAGATACGTTTTTTCGGACGAAATTCCAGCGCCTTTTCAGATCAGTTCGCGGTTTCCGGTCGGGGGCGTATCGGGGTTGTCGAGGAATTCCGGGCGCTCCATTTCGTGCCGGTAGCGTTCGTAGACGGATCGGCAGGCCTCGATTTCGTCGCCCGAGGGTTCCGTGGCGTACGTTTCGTGGCCGAAGGTCCACTGCCACTCCCACTCCTTCGACGCCTCGATGAAACGGGCGTATGCCTCGGCATCCATCTCGTATCCGGCCGCACGGATGGCCTCGAAGAAGTGTTCCCAGCGCGGTTTGTAGAATCCCTTCATCATCCCCGCCCACTGCCGGCAGGCATAGTCGGCGATGCGGCAGTTCTTGTCGCCCCAGGTGGTGAGCAGATTGCGGGCATTCTGTTCGTAGAGGTCGCTCTCCTCGGGGGTGGTTCCCATGGCGCGGGCATCGCGGAGCCAGCGGCCGAGGAGGAACTCGGGCCGGGTAGCCAGGACGCGGTCCAGATCGTCGAAGAGCGTGAGCATGCGCCGGGCGGCCTCCTCGAAGGCGGCCTGATCGTGCCGTTCGAAGGCGCGGGCGACCTCCTGCTGGAGGATCGTGGCGTAGTTGGCCATCACCTGCCGCGTGATATCGGTCAGATCGTAGCGGAAGCCGTCGCTGCCGGCGAGCGTATCGGCGCAGGCGATCATCCGGTCCCAGGCCTCGACGAGCGAGCGGTTGCGGTAGTGGGGCCGGACGTTGGTTGTTCCTCCTGGGTTGAGTTTTAGCGTGGGGCGTCCGGTGAGGATCGACTCGTTGCCGCCGTTCGTAAGGTTGTTTTCGAAGACGGTCGGGAGCATCTCCTTCCAGGCTTCGACGGCCTGCACGGAGTGACGTCCGTAACGCTGCGTGGTGTAGTCCGAGACGAAGGTGTCGAGGTCGATCGGCGTGTCGCGCCAGACATTCTCGAGGAAGAGTGCATAGATGAACGGCGTCTGTTCGATCCCCTCCATCGTCAGCCCGATGCCGCGGAGGTTGCGGGCCGCCGGGTCGTGGAGCGCCGCTGCGGGGTCGTTGGCCACGCTGCGGGCATTGCCCGAGAGGTTGATGTTCTGTCCGAAGTTGTGGAGCATGCACCAGATCCACGGTTTGCCGTCGTAGGCGTTGGTCTGCTTCCAGATGGGGAACCGTTCGCTCCAGAGGTCGAGGACGATCATCCGATTGTCGGGCACCGCGGCGAGCAGGGCTTCGATCTGGGGTTCGCCCCAGAATTCCCGGTCGTGGTAGAAGAGCCATCCCTGCATGACCCACGTGGCCTTGGGGTCGCTTTCGCGCATCGAATCGAAGACCTTGCGGCTGATCTGGCTCAGGTAGGTGGAGTCGTTCGTCGGAGGGAGGTTTTCGTTGAAGGTGTCGGCCGAATAGAGGTGGTTCGTGCCGTAGAGACGGCTCTGTTCGTCGATGAACATCCTGCCGATGCGGGTGAAGAGCTCCTCGTCGGGGTCGAGGATGCTCACCTCGGGGAATCCGACCCACGAGGTTTTGCGGACCTTGGCCTCGGGAAAGTGGTCGGTGAAGGTGGGTGGGACGTGTCCCGTGAAGGCGGGCAGGACGGGGGTCATGCCCAGCGCGCGTTCCCGGGCGAGGATGAAGTGCTGGAGCTGTTCGTGGCGGTCGATGAACGACTGCGGCAGCGGGCCTCCCCAGCCGTCGAGATTGCCCATCCAGAACCAGTTGAAGTAGGCCGGGCCGCTGAAGAATCCTTCGAGCTCCTCGTCCGAGAAACCCAGCTGGCGGTAGACGTGCTGCCAGACGGTGTTCTGGCCCGTGACGGCCAGCGGCATGTTGATGCCGTTCATGGCCATGAAGTCGATTTCGCGTTGCCAGCGCTCCTCGTCCCACCAGCTCATCGTGTAGTTGAACGTGCAGTAGTTCAGATAATAGCGATACTTGTAGGGGGAGGTTCGTTCGGTCCGTTCCGTGGGGACGGGGAGCGGATCGGGCAGGTTGAGGTTCGAGCCGCACCAGGTGATCTGACAGTTGCACCAGCTTCCCAGGTAGTATTTCAGGGCGCTGGCGGCCGCGACGCCGTTGTTTCCTTCGAGGAGGATGCGGCCGTTTTGTCCGTCGATGGCGAAGTAGTCGCGGTCGGACTTTTGTCGGCCGGTGATCCGGATCTCGAAGGCCCGGGCGTGCTCCTTGCCGACGACCCGTTCGACGAGTCCCCGGACGGCTTCGGCTTGCTCCCTGTCGTTGTAGACGCTCTTCGGCGCGTGGCTGCAGGCTGCGCAGAGCAGCACGGCAGCCACACCGAGCAGCGTGTGGAGAATGGTTCGATGTTTCATATAAGCAGGTTGTAATCGGTTTATTCGACCGCGGCGACGAGTTCGCGGGCCGCCTCGATCGGATCGTCGAAGGGTTGTGCTTCGGAGGTTTCGGGCGAGAGGACCCACTGTTCCTCCCAGTCGGCGAGGCGTTCGGGATGGTCCGAGAATCGGATTTCGAGCCGCGGGATGTAGTAGTCGCGAATCATACCGCTCCAGAACCGGGCGGCATAATCCTCCTGGAAGCCGCCCCAGGTTGAGATGATGCGGCGGGCGTTGGCGGCATAGTGGCGGCGCAGCGAGTCGGTCGGAGCGGCCTTTTCGGCATATCCGACCCACTTTTCGAGCCGGTAGTCGGGGTGCGAAGCCAGCAGCCGGTCGGCCTTGCGCAGCAGGTCGATGCAGCGGGAGAGCTCCTCGCGGGCCGTCGTGCGGTCACCGGCATCGCGGGCCTCCCGGGCCTTGGCATAGTGGCGGTCGGCCACCTCGCCGAGCCAGACGGCCGAGAATTCGAGTACGTCGTTGCGGTAGAGCGGCGAGTTGTTGCAGGAGTCGGAGGCTTCGAGCAGGAGCCGGACGGCGCGCCCGAAGTCGTCGTTGATGGCGTGACCGTTGGGGCGGCGACGGTCGGGGTCGACGGTCTGCCACGTGAAGCGCGGATAGGAGTAGAGCGAGGCGTAGACGTTCTGACGCAGCAGCTCCCAGGCGCGGATCACCTTTTCGTCGCAGCAGCCGTAGCGGGCCGAGCAGTACTGGCGGGTCCAACTGTCGAGATCGATATCGGAGCTGCTCCAGCCCATGTCGCCGAGGAGTTCGTAGACGACCTCGTTGTTTTCGATGCCTTCGGGGGCCGATCCGAATCCGACGAGGTTGCGTCCGGCGCCCGATCGGAGTGCCTCGACGGATCCTGAGGCGTACATGGCCAGATCACCCGTCGGGAGGACCTTCCCGCCGAAGTTCGGGACGTAGCTGTAGATCCACTGCTTGCCGTAGAAGCCGTCGTGGACTTTCCACGTCTGTTCGGTGTGCCAGACCCATTTGGGGTAGTCGTTTCCGAGGTCGATGATGATCATGTCGCGGTCGGGAACGCGGCTCAGCAGGGCCTGGAGGCTTTCGCGGTCCCAGAAGTCGTGCTGATAGCCGAACGTCCACCCCTGGGTGACCCATACGGCATCGGGATCGCCGGCCTTGATCGAGCGGTGGATGGCCTCGCCGTATTGGGCCAGCAGGCGGTGTTTGGCGGCCGTATCGGCGGGGTCGACCGGGAGTTTCATCTCGTTGAAGCTGTCCGAAAGGAAGTAGCGGGCCTTGCCGAATTCGGCCTCCCACTCCTGGATGAACAGCGCTCCGAGCTTCTCGAACCAGGGCGAATCGGGAGCCAGCACGCAGGCGTTGTATTCGGGGGCGAATCCTCCCCATCGGAGCTGGTTGTACGCGACGTCGGGGTGACGGGCGATGAAGGCTTGGGGGACGAAGCCGGCGAAGGCCGGAGCGACGGGCTCCATGCCCAGTTCGCGCATGCGGTCGATGATGCGGTGCTGGAGGGCAAGCTGGTCTTCGTGCCAGCTTTCGGGCAGCGGGCCGTCAAATCCGTTGAGGTTTCCCATGCGGTGCCAGGGGAGGTGAGCCGGGCCGGTGAAGAACGAGGCGATCTCCTCCTCCGAGAGGCCCATCTTGAGCCAGACGCGGCGGGCGATGGCCTCGCTGGCAACGGTGGCCAGCGGCAGGTTGACGCCGTGCAGGGCCATCCAGTCGAGTTCGCGTTCCCAGCGCTCCCAGTCCCAGTAGGGGGTCGTGTATCCGAACGTAACGACGTTGAGGAAGTAGCGCAACTGGTAGGGTGACGCCCCTTTGGCCTCGAAGTCGGGCCAACGGTCGGGAATTTGGAGATTTTTGCCGCTCCAGGTGGCCATCGAGTGGCAGGCCTCCTTCAGATAGCGGTTGAAGGCGTAGCAGAGTGCCGTGGCGCTGCTGCCCTCGATGCGCAGACGCCCCTCCGCGGCGTGGATGGCGTAGCAGTCGAGCGAGTCGGTCGGGGCGACGAGTTGCAGATCGATATCTTCGGCCGGGCGTTCGATGGTGCGTTCGATGACGGCGCGGGCGGCCTCCACAGCAGTTTGTGTGGCGGGGTTTTGCCGCGGGGAGCAGCCTGCGAGACTCACGGCGGCCGCAGCCGCGAGCAGGAGGAGTCCGGTTTTGGGTTTGAATTTCATGAATGTAGGTTTGGATCGTGAATGGATGTTGTCGGAACCGTATCCCGGCGAGGGGCGGTCCGGAAGAAGAAACTGCCGACGTTTGGGGTCGGCAATTTCTCGTTTTTCGGGCCGGAGTCCGCGGCGGGGAGGGCTACTTGGTCTCCTCGCACTGTACCTTGATGTTCAGGTAGACGGGTTTTCCGAAGAGATCCTCGGCCAGGGTCTGGTCGATGCGACCGTCGACGAAGGTATCCTTGTCGTCGTAGATCTGCTTGATCTGCATCAGGCCGTAGTAGTAGACGGGGTTCTCCTCCGTACCGCGTTTCGAGCGGCAGATGATGTAGTCACCGGCGCGGAAGTTCTCCTCGAGAGCCGCCGTAGCCTTCTGTCCGGCATTGGTCCAGCGGCGGAGGTAGTTCTGGAGCGTGAGGCTCGTGGGGTTGTCCGTAACGCCGAGGGTGCTGTTGTCCAGATCGCGCTGGATGGCGCCCAGCTGCTAGAAGGCACGCATCTTGTCGGCCGTGGTCGCGGCCTTGGAGTCGATGCTGATGAAGAGCTTGTCGATGTAGGTGTAGAGTTCGGCGTTGTATTTATCGCCGATCCACGAGCCGGCGATGCGGTAGAACTGGAAGTTGTCGATGTTTGCATCCTTGATTCCGTGGCCGTTGACCTCATAGAGGTCGCACTGCCGGCCGGTCGTGCCGCCGCCGAGCTGCGAAGCCAGCAGCGAGCTGAACATGTAGCCGCGCTGACCGCCGATGTAGGCGTTGTTCTTGGTGTTCTGGAGGACGTTGAGGAAGCACATGCTGCCGTTCAGACCGTCGACCGAGCGGAGTTCCGACAGCGAGAGGATGTGCTTCACCTCGCCGTTGATCGACACGCCGTGCATCGAGAAGAACGACTGGGTGTCCGAACCGGCGCCGGTGCCCTCGTCGGGATAGGTTTCGGGATCGTTGTCATGCGTGGCGACCTTCTGGTCGGCATAGAGGGCGGCGGTCTCGTTCATCCAGACGGTGCCCTTCGACTCGCCCGTCACGCCGCTGACGGGATAGTAGTTCGTGCAGCTCAGCGAACCGGCATAGAGGGTGACCTCGATGGCGGTGATCTCCTTCGAATCGGGGAAGAAGAGCAGGTCGAGCGAGTTGCCGTCGAGTTGGAAGGTCTGGGGGTCACCGGCGGGGGTGTAGGCACCTTCGGCGCCCTTGACGCCGGTCATCACGCAGCTGGTCAGCGTCTTCTGGGTCTCGACCGAGGCCTTGAAGCTGACGGGTTCGCCGTAGACGAGCGACGAGGGCAGCGATTCGGAAAGGGTAATGGTGGCCTCGAAGGTCGAGTTTCCACCTTCATTGTCGTCGTTGCTGCACGATGCGGCAGCAAAGGCGAGCAGCAGCGAGGCTGCGAAAAGGGTGAATTTTTTCATGATTTTAAATGTTTAAGGTGAGTTTGGTTCTGTGTTTGGCAGTTGGTCTGGTTACAAAGCGGCGTAGCGGCCGCGGGTTACTCCTTGCCGAGCGCCACCTCCGAGAGGACGGGCCGGTGGTCCGAGAGTTGCGAATCGTCGCACGTGACGGTCCGTTTCAGTTCGATCGGCAGCTCGCCGCGGTAGAAGATGTGGTCGATCTTGATCGAGGGGTCGCTGGCCGGATAGGTTGGCTCGCTGTTCGTGAGGGGGGTCCATCCGTCGTCGGTCAGGCGCTGGATTTCGGGGCTGTCGGGGGCGGCGTTCATGTCTCCGGCCAGGAAGGTCGGATAGGGGGTGCGGGCGAAGTAGGCGTTGATGAACCCGGTCTGTTCGTGGCGGGCCTCCGGCGAGGTGACCTCGAGGTGGGTGCAGGCGAAGGTGACGATGCCGCGGTCGGGCATCTCGACATCGACGACGAGCATCACACGCTGTTCGGCGCGCCCCTCGTGGGGGAGCAGCACGCGATCGACGCGGATGATCGGATAGCGGCTCAGGATGCCGATTCCGTAGTATCCGCCCATGTAGTCGAGGGCCTTTCCGTAGGCGGTGAACAGGCCGGTGACGCGTCCCAGTTCGTTGACGAACCGGACATGGTTCTGTTTCGGGGCGCGTTTTCGGGCGGTGTTCCAGTCGCACTCCTGGAGGGCCACCAGGTCGGGATCCTTTTCGGCGATATACTTGCCGATCTGCTCCATCGAGGCGAGTTCGCCGAAGCGGAGGTTGTAGCTCATGATGCGCAGGTCGCGCACCTGGGCCAGCAGGGCGCCGTGGAGGAGCAGCAGGCCGAAGAGGGTAAGGATGCTTTTTTTCATGATTTTCTGCGGATCAGAGTTTTTCGATCGTAAGGAGGTAATAGGGGAGAGCGGCTTCGGAGCGTTTCTCGATGGAGCGGCAGACGAACCCCACCGGCGTGAGGACGAAGAGGTCGCAGGGAGTCGACGAGCTTTCGGCGAAGGCGATGCGGTAGTTTCGGAGGTTCCAGCGGAGCCACTCTTCGACATCGGCCTTCACCTCGTTGCGGATCGAACCGACGACGATCCCCGAGGTCTGGAGCAGGCTGCCGCGCTGGGCGACCAGGGCCTCGAAGGCGGCGCGGTCTTCGAATCGCGAGGTGTAGAGGGTGACCGGAGTCGGCTTCGAGAGCGGGGCCTCGAAGGTGCATCCCGAGGTGCGGAGCGACCCTTCCCAGACGGCGTCGAGGGCCTCGACCAGATGGCGGGTGACGATACCCGTACCCTTGATCTGCGAGGAGGTGGGTTCGAACTGCACGAAGAACGAGTAGCTGCGCGTGGCGCGGGCGATTTCGACCTGCGGGATCGGCTCGCCGAGGCGGAAGTCCGACCGCTCGAAGAGGTAGATGGCCGATGCCGGGCTGGCGTTGTTGATCAGCGTGGCGAGCGACGCGGGCTGCTGCGAGGCGAAGAGCGTCTCGTCGTCGAGCGTCGAGAAGCAGGTGACGCGCAGCAGGTTGTCCGTGTTGACGGTTTCGGGGGGTTCGGGAGCGATGTATTCGTCCTTCGGCTTCTCGGGCGAGGGTTTTGTTCCTTGGTCGTCGGCCGAATCGGAGCAGGCGGCCAGCAGGACGGCCGCTCCGAACAGTCCGAGCAGTGTGCGGTTTGTCTTCATGGCTTTATTCGGTTTCATAGGTCAGATCGGCAATCAGGGCGCAGTGGTCCGAGAGCGCGGGCTGTGCGTCGACCTGGAAATTCGAGCAGCTCCAGTGCTTGGGGAATCCCATGATGTAGTCGAGCCGGCGGTTGGGGTTGCTCGAGGGGATGGTGAAATCGGTCGTACCGCCGAGGTTCTGCCAGTTGATGCGGGCATAGCTGACGGTGTTGCTGTCGGGCGTGGCGTTGAAGTCGCCGCCGATGAGGGTGGGCGTGGTGTAGTCCTTCATCAGTTCGGTGTTGTAGTCGGCGATGTTCTTCACGCGCATGTCCTCCGACTCGACGGCCAGGTGGACCGACGCCACGCGGACCGTCTCACCGCCGGGGAGCTGGATGCAGACCCAGCCGCAGGCCCGGGGTTCGTTGGCCCCCGCGGGCGAGGAGATCACGCGTCCGGCCTTGAAACAGGGGTACTTGCTGAGGATTGCCACCCCGAACGCACCGCCCTGATAGGTGAACGACTTGGCGTAATAGGGGAACATGCCGAGTTCGGAGGCGATTTCGGTCAGCAAATCCTTGTTTCCGTTGCGGGTGGTGAAGTTGTCGACCTCCTGCAGCAGGACGACGTCGGGGTTGTACTGGCGGATGAAGTCGACGTAGGGTTGGGCCTTGTAGTCGGCATAGGATCCGCCCTCCTTCATGTTGAGCGACATGACGCGGAGCGACAGCGGCTCCCGGGCGGCGATCGCCTGAGGGATCGCCGCCGCCAGAAGCAGTGCCGTGAGAATACGGAAGATTCGTTTCATGATATCGAATGCCATTGAGCGATTAGTTCCAGCCGGGGTTGTTGGGGAGCAGGTTGGGGTTGAGCTGCGACTGTTTGAAGGGGACCGAGAGCAGGTAGTGCTTCGGGTCGACGAACGTGCGGCCGGTCTCGATGACGAGATACTCCTCGCCGTTGACATTCTTCCAGGTCAGGTCGTCGAGGCTGACCGAGAGACGCGACTGGTCGAGCCAGCTGCGTTTGACACCGAGCAGATCCTCGCCGAGGCGTGCGCCCTCCTTCCAGCGGATGAGGTCGAAGTAGCGATGCCCCTCGAAGAAGAGTTCGACGCGGCGTTCGCGGCGGATTTCGGTGCGCAGATCGGAGCCTGCGGGGAGTTTTCCGAGTTCGAGGTGGACCATTCCGACGCGGTCGCGCAGCTGGTTGATCGTGCGGTCGAGGTCGTCCTGAGTGACGTTTCCGAGACGCTCCTTGGCCTCGATGTAGTTGAGCAGCACCTCGGCATAGCGGATCAGGATGATGTCGTTGTCGTCGTGGCCGACGCTGCTGACGGTGCTCGGTTCGACATACTTGAGGAGGTAGTACCCCGAGTAGGTCATGCAACCCGTGCGCATGTTGACCATCAGCGGGTAGGTGAACAGACCGGGGTTGTCGTTGTCAATATTGCCGTCGACGCCGCCCTCCCAGGGGGTTCCGGGAGCGAGGATCGACTGCTTCATGCGGGGGTCACGGTGTTCGAAGACCTCCTCGTAGCTTTTGGCCGAGTCGGGGTCCCAGATTTCGCCCGTATCGGTCAGGTAGGATTCGATGGTCGACTTGGTCGGCACGAAACGCGAGTAGTCGTTCGGCACCCAGATTTCGCGCGAGAGGTTGTGCGACGTTCGGGCATCCTCGCCGAGGTTGTAGTTGTAGACGAACGCCAGCAGGGTTTCGTGGTTGTTGGCGTTACGCGAGGCACGTCCCGTGTAGTTGAACAGGTTCCGGTAGTCGACATCGGGGTTTCCGGTCTTGTAGAGCGCGTAGTAGGGCGAAGCCATGGCCCGTTCGGCGGCACTGACGGCATCGTCCCAGCGTTCGTTGTAGAGGTAGATGCGCGAGAGCAGAGCCAGGGCGGCGGTCTGCGAGACGCGGCCGAACTCGTCGCTTCCGGCCTCGATATACTCGGGCAGGGCCTTGTAGTGCTCCTCGAGATCCCTGGTGATGGCGTCGATGATGTCGGCGCGCTTGTCGCGGCCGCGGTAGACGTCGGGCGAATCGACACTCAGCACGTCGGTGATGTAGGGCACGTCGCCGAAGTAGGAGGTGAGCAGCCAGTAGTTGTAGGCGCGGTAGAAGTAGGCCTCGGCGGCGTAACGCTCCTTGACCTCGTCGCTGACGTTGACGGCACGCTGGTAGTTGGCCAGATAGTAGTTCGTGCGGCCGATGTAGGTGTAGGATTCGTCCCAGATGGTGTTGATCTGGCTGATGTCGGTGGCGTAGTTGCCGCCGCCGATGGTTCTGAATGCGGTGGTGACGGCCCAGGGGGCGCTGTCAGCCATGGCTTCGGTCATGTTGAGCCAGTATTTTCCGCGCAGCGAGGCGGTGAAGGTGTTTGCGACGCTTTTGACATGCTCTTCGGTCTGCCAGAAGTTTTCGTCGGTGATCTGGTCCATGGGGTACCGGTCGAGGAAGGCGTCGTTGCACGAGACCGCCAGAACCCCGGCCAGCAGAAGTGCGTATGCTTTGTTTTTCATGTTCATGCGATGTTGAAGGGTGAGTCCGGATCGCCCGGAGCACTATTTGAAGGAGAGGTTCATACCGAAGACGAAGGTCTTGACCTGGGGGTAGTAACCGCCGCTCGATACGGGGGTTTCGGGGTCGTAGGCGTAGAAGAAGTCGCTGCGGGTGAAGAGGTTGTCGATCGAGACATAGAACCGGCAGTTGCTGATGTGGGCCTTCGAGGTCCATTTTTTGGGCAGCGTATAACCGACCTGGATGTTCTTCAGACGCAGGTACGAGGCATCTTCGAGCCAGAAGGTCGAGAAGGTGCTCTGGTTGAAGCTCGTGTTGTAGGTCAGACGCGGATACGAGGCATTCGGATTGGGGTTTGTCTTGATGTTGTACCGGTCGAGGTGCACCTTCTGCGGGTATCCGGCCTGATCCTGGAAGGCGTGGCGGGCGCTGCCGGTGAGGTAACCGTCGCACTTGCCCACACCCTGGAGCAGGAAGCTGAAGTCGATGCCCTTCCAGGCGAGGTTTCCGCGGAAGCTGTAGGTGTAACGGGGGATGTTGCTGCCGACGACCACGCGGTCGTATTCGGGCGAGATGCGTCCGTCGGGCACGCCGTCCGGGCCGCTGATGTCCTTGTACTTGATGTCGCCGGGCTGGTAGTCGTAACCCAGGACGGTGGGGATGTTGGGCAGGGCGTAGCGGCCGGTCGACTGATCGTAGACATCGAAGTCCTCGGGGGTCATCAGACCGGTGGCGACATATCCGTAGAAGGCGTCGATCGGGTCGCCCTCGCGGCGGATCTGATAGCCGCTCAGGTCGGCGGCCGTATCGCCCAGCGAGGTGATCTTGTTCTTGACGTCGGCGAGGTTGAATCCCACGCCGTAGGAGAATTCGCCGATGCGGTCCTGCCAGTTGACGTCGAGTTCCCAGCCGCGGTTGTTCACCGAACCGAGGTTCTCTTCGGGCCAGTCGGAGCCGATCTGGGCGGGATAGGTTCGTTTGAGCAGCGTGCGGTCGGTGTTTTTGTCATACCAGTCGAAGGTCATGCTGAGGCGGTTGGAGAAGAGGGCCACGTCGATACCGAAGTCGAGCATCTTGATCTTCTCCCAGGTCAGGCTGGGGTTTGCGAGGATGCTCTGGATGTAGCCCGTCGTAGCGTTGCCGCCGATGAGCGAGATACCGGTCGAGTAGCTTTCGAGGACGCCCAGATAGGGGTAGTTCGACGAGCCGACATACTGGTTGCCGAGCATACCGTACGAAGCGCGGATCTTGATGTTGTCGACGACCTTGCGCGTAGCCTCCATGAACGACTCCTCGGAGAGGCGCCAGGCTGCGGAGAAGGAGGGGAACCAACCGCCGCGGTTGTTCTTGTGGAAGCGCGACGAGAGGTCGTAACGGAGGTTCATCTCGAGGAGGTATCGCTCGTCGAAGTTATAGCTGAGCCGACCGAAGCCCGATCGCAGGGCCCACTGCGTGGCCAGGGCGTCGTTGCTCATCGTCGAGGCGTCGCCGAGGTTGAGCGTCGGATCCTTTTCGGTGGTGAGGTTGTTCCGCGAGGCTTCGAAATCCTTTTCGACGTAGACCTCCTGCTCCATGCCGACGACGCCGCTGATCTGGTGGCGGTTGATGTGGAAGTCGAAGTCGGTCTGGAGGATGAGGGTCTGCTGCGTCCGTTTGTAGTCCTTGTTTGAGAGGGAGTTGGGGGAGTTGTAGGTGACCGTGGCGCCCGAATCGGGGTTGACGAAGGTGATGGTCTTCTTGAGGGTCTCCTGCAGGGCGTTGTAGGAGGAGAAGTTGTAGGTGGCGCTGACGTTCCAGCCCTTCATGAGGTTGACCTTGAGGGTTTCGAGCAGCGAGACCTCCTCGACATCGGACGAAGTCCGTCCGCCGTCGTAGAGGATGGCCACGGGGTTCGTGTTGCCGCCGCCGTAGGCCCACGATCCGTCGGTGTAGCGGACGGGGACGTTGGGGGCGATACGCATGGCGTTGTAGATGGCTCCGCCGCCGCTCGAGAGCGAATTGAGCGGGGAGGTGATCTTGCGCAGCGTGTAGCCGATGTTGGAGGAGAGGGTGACGATCTTGGCGATCTTCGTATCCATCTTGTAACGGATGTTGTGACGCTGTTCGCCGGTTGTGTTTCCGACGGTCAGGCCGTCCTGGTCGAAGTAGCGGTAGCTGAGGCGGTATCCCGATTCGCCGAAGGCTCCGACGACCGAAGCTCCGTAACTCTGCTGCAGGGCGCTGCCCTTGAGCACCTGGTCGATCCAGTCGGTATCGGCATAGAGGTTGGGCATCGTGCCGTTCTTCACGGCGTCGAACTGCTCCTGGCTCCAGGCTCCCGAGACGCCGATGTTTTCGCGGGCCTCGTTGTCGAGGGTCATGTATTCGATGGCGTTGCACATTTCGGGCAGACGGGTCGGGGTCTGGAGACCGACGTAGGCATCGAAGGTGATCTGGGGTTCGGTGTTTCCGGCGAGTTTGCGGGTTGTGACGAGGATGACGCCGTTGGCGGCGCGGGCGCCGTAGATGGCGGCCGAGGCGGCATCCTTGAGGACCGAGACGCTTTCGATATCGTCGGGGTTGATGGCCGAGATGTCGCCCTCGACGCCGTCGACGAGGATCAGCGGGTTGGAGTTACCGATCGTGCCGATACCGCGCACGCGGATCGTGGTCGAGGAGTTACCGGGCTGGGCCGTGGAGTTGACGACCGTGACGCCGGGCAGCAGTCCCTGCAGGCCGCTCGAGAAGGTGGCCATGGGTCGCGAGGCGATGTCTTCGCTCGAAATGGCGGCGACGGATCCGGTCAGGTTGACCTTTTTCTGGACGCCGTATCCGACGACCACGACATCGTCGATGAGCTGGTTGTCGCTCTGCAGGACGATGTCGAGCGACGTTTGGGCGCCGAGGAGCACCTCCTGCCGGTCGTAGCCGAGGAACGAGATCTGGAGTTTCTGACCCTCCTGGGCCTCGATCGAGAAGTCGCCGTCGATGCCGGTCACGACGCCGCGGTTGGTTCCCACGACGATGACGCTGGCGCCGATGACGGGCTGACCGGCCGCATCTCTGACTACACCCGATACATGACCCGGGGCGAGGGTTTTCGTCGGGTTGGCCGACTCTCTGCTGCCGGGCAGGGGTTTGACGACGATTCGTTTTCCGGCGAGGGTTGCCGAGAGGTGCTGGCGGGCCAGGACGCGGTTGACCAGCGCGAGGACCTCTTCGTTCGAGGCCTTGACGCTCACGGGTTGGGCGAGGTCAATTTCATTGTTGTTGTAGGCGAAGGTGTAGCCGCTGAGTTTTTCGACCTGTTCGATGAACTCGCGGGTGGAGTGGCCCTGCCCCTCCATGTCGAGCGAGATCGTCTTGTTCTGAGCGGCCGCCGGGAGCAGGGCGCAGAGGGCCAACACAAGGGTAAGGATCGACTTCCGCAGGGGTGAGAACCGGCCGAAGTGCTTCAGGTGTCGGATTTTTTCCATGTCTGAAATTTTAAGTTTGAATGGTATTGCAGTTTGTCGGGGCTTTCCCCGTGGGGGGATTACCGGTAGATGCGGATGAAGTGTTCGTCGATCTGGCGGTAGTTGAGATTGGCCAGCGTGGTGGTCAGATCGAGGGCGCTTTCGAGCTTTTCGGGCTGCAGCGTGAAGGAGAGACCGATCGAGGTGTCGATGCCCGGATCGATCAGGAACCGCACATTGTAGCGGTGTTCGAGATTGGTCAGGATGTCGGCCAGCGGGGTATTTTCGAAGACGATCGAGTCGTTGCGCCAGTTGCAGTAGTTGCTGGCGGTGACCTGTTTGACGACGAATCGCTGCGATTGGGTGTTGAAGATGCAGCTTTGGTTCGGCTGCAGGCGGAGCGGATTTTTGAGCCGGTTGCTGAGGACCTCGACGCTACCGCTGAGCAGCGTCACCTCGTTGGTGCCGAATGCCTCGAAGTTGCAGGCGTTGAATCGGGTTCCGAGGACCTTGACCTGCATCTGTCCGAGTTCGACAACGAACGGACGGAGCGAATCCTTGCGGACCTCGAAGAAGGCTTCGCCGTCGAGCCGGACGTAACGGCGGTCGGCGCGGTCGAAATTGCGGGCGAAGGTGAGTTGCGAGCCGGCGTTGAGCCAGACGACCGTCTGGTCGGGCAGCGTGAAGCGGCCTCTGCTGTTGTCGGCCGTGACGAAGGTGGTGGTAGCCCGCCGGTCGGCCAGCCGGTTGACCACCAGGATGTTGACTGCCACGATGCCGAGCAGGACGGCGGCTGCGGCGACGGGCCGCATGCGGAGAATCCATCCGCGCAGCGACGGGCGGCTGGCATCGATCCCCATGTCGGTATGCAGCCGGCGGAGTTTTCGTTCGTAGCTGCGGCGGTCGACCTCGATCACCGAGCGGGGGTCGAGACGGTTCCACTCCTCCTCGAGGAGCTTCTCCTTGAGTTCGGCATCCGACGGATCGAGACACCACCGGCGGAACAGTGCGCGGGCCTTTTCGGGCATCGGGTGGTGCAGAAACAGGTGAATGATCTTTTTGGCTAAGTCCATCTTCGTGCGATTTACACACTAAAGACGGGCATCGGGGGCTTTCCCCCAGTCGATCGCGGGATTTTTTTTGTTAAGAAACGGTTACAAAAATGCAACCGCCAGTTTCATAACCGAATACGTTCAGATGAAGAGGATGAGTATCTGGACGAGTTTGCGCAGTTCGGCCAGCGCTTCGTGGATGTGGTACTCGACGGTTTTGAGCGAGATCCCGAGTTGTCGGGCGATTTCGGGCTGCGGGATTCCGTCGATGCGGCTCATGCGGAAGATGCGCTGCCGCTGCGGGGACATCTTGTCGACGGCCAGTTCGATCAGCAGCAGCAGATCCTTCTGGTCGATGCGGGCCGCGATGTCGTCGGAGACGAGTTCCGAGAGGTCGACCGCCTGGGAGGTTTGCTGGTAACGGGCATCGACGGCCTTGTGTTCGAAGCGGTCGAAGATGGCGTTTTTGGTCATCCGGAAGAGGTAGTTCTTGAACGAGCGGACGTTCTGGAGTGTTTCGCGGTTCTCCCAGATCTTGAGGAAGAGGTCGTGGGCGAGGTCTTCGGCTTCGGCGCGGTCTTTGAGCATGCAGCATGCGAAGGCCTCCACATGCGGGGCATGACGCATGTACAGCGTATCGAAAGCCTTGCAGTCGCCTTCGATCAGATCGTGCAGCAGCATTTCGTCTGTCGGAGCCATCGCGGACGGGATCTTTAAAACCTTTCATCTCCTCCGGAATCCGGCTTTTGTCTTTAGCCGCGGGGTGTCGGGCCCGGGCGTTGGCCGGTCGGAATAGAGTGCGGCAAAGCTATGCATAAATTTTTGTTTATCCAAAATTCTTTGATTTTCTGCCTGCTGCAGCGGCGTTTGTCACGAAAATGTAACATGGCGGCCGACCGCCCGCAGGGGACATCGATCCGGTGAGGCGGTGCAGAAAAGTCGATTTTCATTTGTCGCCTCGTCCGATTTTCGTATCTTTGTTTTCTCATCGATTTGTTATGAAGATCACCATCGTGGGTCCCGCCCACCCGTATCGGGGCGGTCTGGCATCGATTCTGGAGATTCTGGCGCGGACGTTCCAGCGCCGGGGCTCGCAGGTCGACATCCGAACCTTCACGCTGCAATACCCCTCACTGCTCTTCCCCGGGGAGAGCCAGACCGTGACGACCCCCGCCCCGGCCGATCTGCGCATCACGCGGTGTGTCAACTCGATCAACCCCTTCAACTGGCTGCGGGTCGGGGAGCAGATCCGGCGCGAGCGCCCCGACTTCGTGCTGATGAAGTACTGGACGCCCTTCATGGCCCCGTGCTTCGGGACCATTGCGCGCCTGGCCCGCCGCAACGGCCATACGCGGGTGCTGTGTCAGATCGACAACGTCGAGCCCCACGAACACCATCTGATCGATCGCCCCTTTAACCGTTATTTCCTGCACTCGGTCGACGGGTTCATCTACATGTCCGAACAGGTTCACCGCGAACTCGAGGCCTATACGCAGGTTCCGGCCCTCTTTTCGCCGCACCCGCTGTTTGAGAACTTCGGCCGGCGGGTCGACCGTTCGGAGGCGTGCGTGCGACTGGGGCTCGATCCGGCACTGCACTACGTGCTCTTCTTCGGGCTGATCCGCGACTACAAGGGGCTGGACCTGCTGCTCGAGGCGTGGGCGCGTCTGCGCAGCGAGGGCCGGACCGGCGGCCGACGGCTGATCGTGGCCGGGGAGTTCTACACGTCGAAGGAGCCCTACCTGCAGCAGATTGCCGCCCACGGCCTGCAGGAGGAGGTGCTGCTGCACGACCGTTTTGTGCCCGACGAGGAGGTGAAGTACTACTTTTCGGCGGCGGATTTCGTTGTGCAGCCCTACAAGACGGCCACCCAGAGCGGCGTGACCCAGATTGCCTATCAGTTCTGCGTGCCGATGGTGGTGACCGACGTCGGGGGGTTGGCCGAGATCGTACCTGACGGACGGGTCGGATACGTCTGCCGGCCGACGGCCGAATCGGTCGCCGAGGCGATCGAGCGGATGTATGCGGGCGACAGTCTCGAGCGGTTCCGGCAGAATTGTGTCGAGGAGCGGCGTCGCTTTTCGTGGGAGGAGATGTGCAACCGCATCACGGAGCTTTACGAGCGCGTGGCTGCCCGCTAGAGCCCGCCAGAGCCTGCCAGAGCCCGCTCGTCGTTCGCTCGTTGTCCGCTCGTTGCCCGCTTCTCGCTAGGGCCTGCCGCCTGCTAATTGCCTGCCCAACTTGCTAATTGCCAACCCTGCCCGCTAATTACTAGCCCAACCCGCCAGTTGCCCGCCCAGCCTGCCGCCTGCTAATTGCCCGTTGTCCGCCCGTTGTCCGCCCGTTGCCCGCCCGTTGCCCGCTTCTCGCTAGGGCCTGCCGCCTGCTAATTGCCCGTTGCCAGCCCAGCCTGCCGCCTGCTAATTGCCCGTTGCCCGCTCGTCGTCCGCTTCTCGCTAGAGCCTGCTGCCCGCACGTTGCTTGCCAGCCGCCGCATCCAGCCGTATCCAGCCGTATCCACTGGCATCCGCCGCATCCGCTGCATTCACCCCGCCATTTAGCCTGCCACTCTCTGCCCTTTGGCTCCAGCTCGCCAATTGGCCGCCGCATTTACCTTCATCCCCTTCCACGCACCCGCATTCCACGCACTCGCATTCCACGCACCCGCATTCCACGCACTCGCATTCCACGAAAACCCCCTGCCGGATTGATCCGACAGGGGGTCTCTTCATGGATTGGAGTAGTTTGGGCTACTTCTTGATATTGGGCAGTTCGAGGCCGTAACCCTTTCTGCGGTCTTCGAGCTTGAGGTAGAAGCTGAAGATGAATGCCAGCACGCCGAACGACGAGAAGATCACCATCGGCATGGTGTATCCGCCCGTTGCGTCGAGGACCTCACCGATAAGCAGCGGCACGAGGCAGAGACCGACGTTCTGGATCCAGAAGATCAGACAGTATGCCGAGCCGAGGATCTTGGCATCGATGATCTTGGGGACCGAGGGCCAGAGGGCTGCGGGGACAAGCGAGAACGAGACACCGAGCGTAACGACGAGCAGCAGGGCGAGCCACTTCGAGGGGAAGGCCGGAAGCAGGAACGCAAAGCTCAGGTGGCAGGCGATCATGATGACGGCGCCGATCATGAGCATCGTGGCGCCCTTGCCGCGGAAGTCGAGCATGGCGCCGAGGAACGGCGTGAGGATCATGGCCAGAATGGGGAAGCAGCTGAAGAGGCGCGAAGCCGATTCGGCATCGATCTGCAGGGTCACCTCGAGGAAGTTGGGGGCATAGCGCTGGAAGGGGAAGATGGCCGAGTAGTAGAGCACGCAGAGCAGGGCCACGAGCCAGAACATCTTGCTGCGGAAGATCATGCCCAGGTCACGGACATGGAACTCCTCGTCGGAGGATTTCTGCTCCTTCATTTCGCCGGCGGCGATGAGCTGTCGGTCGAGTTTTCGGTCCATGTAGACGAAGACGGTGAAGCACAGCAGGCCGATGATGAGCAGCACGGTGCAGAATGCGACGGGGGCGACGACCGACTTGTCGAAGTGGTTCGAGATCATCGGGGCGAGCCACATGACGGCGAAGACACCCAGTCGGGCGATGGCCATCTCGAGGCCCATTGCCAGAGCCATCTCCTTGCCTTCGAACCACTTGGCGATGGCTTTGGAGACGGTCGTACCGGCCATTTCGCACCCGCAGCCGAAGATCATGAATCCGAGCGAAGCCATTTTGGCGCTGCCGGGGAAGGCAACCCACCAGCTGTTGAGCCACTCGTTGAGGGCGGTTGCCTGGAACCAGTCGGAGATGCCGATGAACTTGATCGAGGCGCCGATGACCATCAGCGAAGCGGAGAGCAGGCCCGTGAAGCGGATGCCCATCTTGTCGAGGATGATTCCGGCGAAGATCAGGAAGAAGAAGAATACGTTGAGGAAGTATTCCGAGGCGGCATAGGTTCCGAAGGTGCTGCTGTCCCAGCCGCGGGCCGATTCGATGAGGGACTTGAGCGGGGACATCACGTCGACGAACATGTAGCCGAAGAACATCATCAGGGCGATGAGCACCAGAGCTGTCCATCTCGCCGCGGGCGAGTCGTTGAGTTTGCGTTGGATGGTTGCTGTCATGTTGTTATTTGTTTTGAGTTAGTCTTCGATCGAGGCGTAGTGCTTGAGCACCTCGTAGGCCTGCGTAATACCGAGTTCGCCGGCCTTCGAGAGGTCGAGACAGCCCTTTCGGGTATCCTTCATGAAGATCTGGATCACGCCGCGGTTGTAGAAGGCCTCGGCGAAAGCCGGGTTGAGTTCGATGGCCTTCGAGTAGTCCTCGTAGGCTTCGGGGAGGTTGCCCGAGAGGGCCTGGAGGTTGGCCCGGTTGTAGTAGGCTTCGGCGAAGGTGGGGTAGAGCTTGATGGCCTTGTTGAGGTCGGCCACGGCTTCGTCGTAGCTGTACGTGCGTTTCGAGTTGTTGTTCAGCCGGTTTGCGGGGTCCGAATCGATCGTGATCCGCTGATAGGAGTTGTCGATCGAGGAGATGAAGTCGATCATTTCGGCGCGGGTGGTCGAACGGTTCAGATAGAGGAACGGGTTCGAGGGGTTCTGCTCGATGGCCGACGAGTAGGTGTTCACCGAGTTGGTGTACTGCTTGATGAGCGACTGCGTGACGCCGCGTTCGAAGAGCAGCGTCCACGAGGCGTCGCCGCTCTTCATGCGTTGGACATACTCCTTGTCGAGCATCACGAGCGTATCGGGGGCGATGTTCGACTCGCGGCACGAGAGGGCGAGCAGGTCGTTTCCGATGCGGCGTTTGAAGTCCTCGATACGCTGCGGGCGATAGGGCAGCGGCTCCTGGAGCGAGTCGGGGCGCAGCAGGGTGAACTTGTAGAGCGGCAGCAGACGCATCTCCTCGCGGCCGCCGTTGGGGCCGGAGATGCGGTCGAAGTTGTTTCCGGCCAGTTCGCTGTCGAACGACAGCAGACGGTCGAAACGCTGCGTGGTATCGGCGAAGATCGAGTAGGTGCTGTCGCTGAGGCGGGCACGATACTCGGCGATCTTTTTCTGGGCGGTTTCGCGGTCGCTTTTGGCCCCTTTGGGATCCCGGAGCAGTTCGCGGAGCTGACCGCGGTAGAGGTATGCGTTCGCGAAGTCGGGATAGAGCCGGATGGCTTCCGAATAGTCCTTGACGGCCGCTTCGATTTCGCCCAGCTGGGCATGGACGCCGGCGCGGTTGTAGTAGACCAGCACGTTGTTGGGCGAGTAGAGGGCCACGCGGTCGTAATCCTCCAGGGCGCGGTTGTAGTCGCCGATCTGGGTGCGCAGCATGGCGCGGTTGAAGTAGGTGAGCGAGTTGGTCGAATCGAGCTGGATGACGCGGTCGAAGTCCTTCAGGGCGAGCATCGGTCGGTTCGTGGCATTGTAGACCAGCGCGCGGTTGAAGAACGAGAGCAGATAGGTCGAGTCGCACTCGATGGCCTTGTTGAAGTCGGCTTCGGCTTCGGGATATCGGTGTTGTTCGAGATAGAGACCGCCGCGGCGGTTGTAGCCGTTGGGGCTTTCGCGATTGGTCCGGATGGCGGTATTGAAGTTTTCGTAGGCGCTGACGGTATCCTTGAGGTGGAGGTAGCTCAGTCCGCGGCAGATGTAGGCATCGGCGACCTTGTTTTCCTGGCGGATGAACTTGTCGAAATCGGCGATGGCCTCCTTGAACTGCTGGTTGAGCAGCCGGGTGACGCCGCGGCTGTAGTAGGGGCCGGGCAGATCGGGCCTCAGTTCGATGGCTTCACGGAAGTCCTGCAGGGCGTCGTCGTAGTTTCCCAGACGCGAGCGGGTGATGGCGCGGTAGGTATAGGCCTGGGTGTAGACGGGGTTGAGGCGGATGGCGGTCGAGAAGTCCTCCTCGGCGCCGAGCAGGTCGTCGAGGTTGTACTTGGCGATTCCGCGCAGGAAGTACCCCTCGAAGGCATCCTCCTCGAAACGCAGCAGGATGTTGAGCGTACGGATGGCCTCCTGATAGTTGTTGTTCATCATGCACGTGCGGCCGACCCAGAAGAAATACTCCCGGTTGTACTGGGCATTGGCACGGGGTCCGCACCAGAGGGCGATCGCCGTCAGGAGGGCGATGATGAACTTGCGCATGTTTCGAATTTCTGTTTTAAACGTCCTTTGCGGGGGCTTTATTGTTTTCGGGCGGAGCTTCCGGGGACGGGTTTCTCCGCATTCGGGTCGTTGTTCTTTCGGACGGAGCTTCCGGGGACGGGTTTCTCCGCATTCGGGTCGTTGTTCTTTCGGACGGAGCTTCCGGGGACGGGTTTCTCCGCATTCGGGTCGTTGTTTTTTCGGGCGGAGCTCCCGGGGCGGGTTTCTCCGCATTGGGGTCGTTGTCTTTCGGGCGGGCGAAGGGTTTATTCGAGTTCGTAGCCGAACCGTCGGAGCTGACGGTCGTTGTTTCGCCAGTCCTCGCTGACCTTGACGAAGAGCTGCAGGAAGACCTTCTTGCCGAGGAACTGCTCCATGTCTTCGCGGGCGGCCTGACCGACGCGTTTGAGTTTTTCGCCCTTGTGACCGATGATGATCCCCTTCTGTGAGTCGCGCGAGACGTAGATCGTGGCGCTGATTCGGTCGATTTCGGGTTCCTCCTTGTAGGAGTCGATGGCGATTTCGCAGCAGTAGGGGATCTCCTTGTCGTAGAAACGGAGGATCTTTTCGCGGATGATCTCCGAGGCGAAGAAACGGAGGGTTTTGTCCGTGAGGGTATCCTTCGGGTAGAAGGCGGGTCCTTCGGGGAGCAGTTCGAGGATGGTCTTGAAGAGACCCTCGATGTTGAACTGCTCTTTGGCCGAGACGGGGACGATGCGGGCATCGGGGAGGATCTGGTGCCACTTTTCGACCAGAGCGTCGAGCGCCGCGGGGTTCGAGAGGTCGATCTTGTTGATGACGACGATGGTCGGAATGGCGCTGTGGCGGATATTGCCGAGGATTTCGGCTGCGCGGTCCGACTGTTCGACGGTATCGGTGACATAGAGGATGATGTCGGCGTCGGTCAGGGCGCCGTTGACGAACTTCATCATCGACTCCTGGAGTTTGTAGGCGGGTTTGAGGATACCCGGCGTATCGGAGTATACGATCTGGAAGTCGTCACCGGAGACGATACCCATGATCCGGTGTCGGGTAGTCTGCGCCTTGGAGGTGATGATCGAGAGGCGTTCGCCGACGAGGGCGTTCATGAGGGTCGATTTCCCGACGTTTGGATTACCGATGATATTTACGAAGCCCGATTTGTGCATAAAGGTACTCTTTTTCGGAGATGGTTCGGGCAAAGATACGGATAAAAAGCCACCTCTGCAACTGCCGGCGGGTGATTTTACCGGCAGAAAATACCGTTTCCCGGGGGTGAATTGTCCTTTGGAAACGAAAAAGCGACCTTCGCCCAAACGCGAAGGTCGCTCTATAGGGTGTAACAGGGAATTGTGCGGGCGGCTGCGGTTGCGCTTCCTTTTGCTGCCCCCCCCTCTCTCTGGCCCCCGGGTTAGCGGCGGCGCATCATGCCGGGCATTTTGGGGATCTTCATGCCGCCTCCGGCTACGGCCTTCATCATCTTGCGGGTGTCGTCGAACTGCTTCATCAGGCGGTTGACATCGGCCACGGTCGTGCCCGAACCCTTGGCGATACGTTCGCGCCGGCGGGCGTTGATGATCTCGGGGTGTTCGCGCTCGGCGGGGGTCATCGACGAGATGATGGCCTCGGTCTGTTTGAAGACATCGTCCGGAATGTCGACATTCTTCAGCAGCTTGCCCATGCCGGGGAGCATCGAGGCCAGATCCTTCAGGTTGCCCATCTTCTTGATCTGCTGGATCTGTGCGATGAAGTCGTTGAAGTTGAACTGATCCTTGACGAGTTTTTTCTTGAGTTTGCGGGCCTCCTCCTCGTCGAACTGCTCCTGGGCGCGCTCGACGAGCGAGACGACGTCACCCATGCCGAGGATACGGTCGGCCATACGTTCGGGGTGGAATACCTGGAGGGCATCCATTTTCTCGCCGCTGGAGATGAACTTCAGGGGCTTGTTGACCACCGAACGGATCGAGATGGCGGCACCGCCGCGGGTATCGCCGTCGAGTTTGGTGAGGACGACGCCGTCGAAATCCAGCCGGTCGTTGAACTCCTTGGCGGTGTTGACGGCATCCTGACCGGTCATGGCGTCGACGACGAAGAGGGTTTCCGAGGGTTTGATGGCGGCCTTGATGGCTGTAATCTCCTGCATCATGGCCTCATCGACGGCCAGACGTCCGGCCGTATCGACGATGACGACGTTGTAGCTCTTCTGACGGGCGTATCGGATGGCGTTTTCGGCGATCTGGACGGGGTTTTTGTTGCCCTCCTCGGTGTAGACCTCGACGCCGATCTGGCTGCCGAGGACCTTCAGCTGATCGATGGCGGCGGGACGATATACGTCGCCGGCGACGAGGAGCACCTGTCTTCCCTTTTTGCTTTTGAGCAGGGCGGCGAGTTTTCCGGAGAAGGTCGTCTTACCGGATCCCTGCAGACCGGCGATCAGCACGACGGCGGGGTTTCCTTCGAGGCGGATATCGGTGGCCGTACCGCCCATCAGGGCGGCGAGTTCGTCGCGGACGATCTTGGTCATCATCTGCCCGGGCTTGACGGCCGTGAGGACATTCTGACCGAGTGCCTTCTGTTTGACCTCGTCGGTGAACGACTTAGCGACCTTGTAGTTGACGTCGGCGTCGATCAGGGCGCGGCGGATCTCCTTGAGGGTTTCGGCGACATTGATCTCGGTGATACGGCCTTCGCCCTTGAGGATTTTGAACGACCGTTCGAGTTTATCGGTAAGGTTTTCGAACATGATAGTTTCGCGCGTTATTGATTCTGATGCGCAAAGTTAATAAGAAAATCAGAAAGCGCAATCCGCAGTTGGAAAATTGTGCGTGCCGCGGGGAGCCGGGACGAGTTGCGGGGAGCTGTGACGAACTGTGAAGGGCCGTGGCGGGTTGTAAGGTGATGAGGCGAACTGCGGGGGCCGAGGCGAGTTGCCGACGCGAGTGCGAGGTGTTGTGTGTGGGGGCGGGATGCAGCGGGGAGCCCGAGAAACCCGAGAACCTCGAAGAGCCCACGGAGCCCGGCAGCCCGAAGAACTCGAGCTCTCTCACGGAACCCGAGGAGCCCGGCAACCCGAAGAACTCAAGCCCCCCCTCACGGAGCTCAGGAAACCCCGGAGGCGCCTCAGCGGAGCAGACCGGCCTCGTAGTAGATGACGATCTGTTCGATCATGCGGTCTTCGCCCTCCTTGTCATACTGCGACTTGAGGTCCTGCCCGAAGATTTTGGAGACGCCCTGCCAGAAACCGGCGACGAAACCGCCGCGGAACTCCTTGAGGACCTCGTAGGCGGTGTATTCGGTTTCGCGGTCGATGAGTTTGAGCAGGACACGCCCCTGGGTGCGGGTCATGTGTTTCAGCACGGGGGTGTACTCCTCCTTGATTTCGTTGTATACCTGTTTGATATAGGCTTTCTGGGACTTTTTGTCCGGGAGACGGCACAGCTCCTCCTCCATGGATGCCATCTTGGCGCGGGCGATTTTGGCGATGGGGTAGACCTTCTTGACGGCATCGACCAGCCGGCGGTAGCGTCTCAGGTCGACCGGGCGGCTGAAGACGTAGACCGGCAGGACATGCACCAGCGGAATCGAGTCACCGTTTTTCTCGACCTCCCACTCCTGGTGCCAGAATCCGCGGCCGCCCTGGGCCCGCACTTCGGGAATCAGGGCGATGAGCAGAGCGATGAGGAGGATCCCTTTTTTCATGGTCATCGAAATTCGTGCAGCGACCCCGTACATCGGGGTCCGTTCCGGTAAAAAACGTCGGCGGGAGTTTGCTTATTGCCCGCGACTTTTCGTATCTTTGCCGGCGTTGATACCCTGCAAATATATATAAACTTCGTATCAGAAGCAAATCGGCCGCCTGTCGGGTCTTCCCGGCGACCGGACGACGGATGCGATCGGGGTATCGTCATTCGATAAAAAGGAGAAAAAGATGCTTGAAAAAGGACTTTCGGCCCGCAGCGTTACGACGGTGACTGCGGAGAAGACGGCCGCCGCGATGGGATCGGGCGACCTTCCGGTATTTGCCACGCCGGCGATGGTGGCGCTGATGGAGCATGCGGCGATGACGGCCGTGGCCGGCGAGTTGCCGGAGGGGTCGACGACGGTCGGCTCGGAGATGAACACCACCCACCTGAAGCCTTCGGGACTCGGGGCGGAGATCACCGCCACGGCGGTGCTGACGGCCGTCGAGGGGCGCAAACTGACCTTCAACGTCGGGGCCCGCGACGAGGGGGGCCTGATCGGCGAGGGGACCCACATCCGCTACATTGTCGACCGGACGAAGTTCATGGCCAAACTGGGCTGATCGGCGACGCTGACGGTCCGACCGGCACGCGACCGGACGCGAAAGAGGCTGCCTCCTGCGGGAGACAGCCTCTTCTGTTTGGTCCTTGGAGCGGGCTTTTCAGGCTCCGATTCCGACGAGCAGGTGCTCGATCCAGATGACGAGGATACCGGCGGCATACCCGGCCAGGGCCAGCAGCGAGATCCGCTTGAGATACCATCCGAAGTTGATCTTTTCGAGACCCATGGCGACGACACCGGCGGCCGAACCGATGATGAGCAGGCTTCCGCCGACGCCGGCGCAGAAGGTCAGCAGATGCCAGAACAGCCCGTCCTGGACGAAGGCCTGGGTGAACGCCGGATCGGCGCTGGCGGCTACGGCGGCGGCATCGGCGACGGGATACATGCCCATGCAGGCGGCGACGAGCGGGACGTTGTCGACCACCGACGAGAGCAGACCGATGGCACCGGCGATGGTGAACGATTCGTGGACGTTCCGGTCGAGCCAGTCGGCCACGTCGGTCAGCACGCCGGCGGTCTGGAGGGCGCCGACGGCCATGAGGATCCCGAGGAAGAAGAGGATCGTGGGCATGTCGATGTGTTTGAGGACCTTGGCCACACGGGGCTGGATCGACTCCTCCATGTCGCGGATGCTGCGTTTGCGGTAGTAGATCAGTTCGGAGAGGATCCACATGAAGCCCAGCGAGATCATCATTCCCATGTAGGGCGGGAGGTTGGTCAGGCTCTTGAAGAGGGGGACGAACAGCAGGCTGAGGATTCCGATGACGAGCATGAACCGGCGCAGGCGGGGGCCGATGTTCTGGGGGCATCCGGTCGGGAGCACCGTGGTGGAGACGGGTATGGCGGGGGTATTTCCGACATACCGCGAAGCGATGAGCGTGGGGACGATGACCGATACCAGACAGGGCAGGAAGAGGTTTTCGACGAGGTTTACGGAGGTGACGTTGCCGCGCATCCAGAGCATGATAGTCGTGACGTCACCGATCGGCGACCAGGCACCGCCGCTGTTTGCGGCGATGACGATGACTCCGGCGAAGATCCACCGTTCGTGTTTGTCGGCGATGAGTCGGCGCAGGAGCATGACCATGATGATGGTTGTGGTCATGTTGTCGAGGGCGGCGGACATGAAGAAGGAGAGCAGGGCGAGGATCCAGAGGAGTTTGTGGCGGTTGTGGGTTTTGATGTGTTCGGTGATGACGCAGAAACCGCCGTAGCAGTCGATCAGGTCGACGATGGTCATGGCACCGATCAGGAAGACGAGAATTTCGCAGGTGTCACCCAGTTGGTCGACGAGTTCGTGTTGGATATTTGGGTCATTGCCATGGAGGCTGAAGAGGGTCCAGATGGCGCCGGCCATGAGCAGGGCGACAGCCGACTTGTCGATTCGAGTTTTGTGCTCGAGGGCGATGAAGATGTACCCTACGACGAAGAGCAGAATCATGGAAGTGATCATGAGTAAAGCGAAATTTATGGTTAAGGTTTGCAGCGGGGGTGCTGCATGAACCGTGCGCAAATATAGTATTTTTTGGAGGGCGGGACTTTTTTTTGTAAAAAATTCGTTATCTTTGTGCCGCTTACGAGCAAGAGATTGAGCTGTGGTGTAATGGTAACACAGCAGATTTTGGTTCTGTCGTTCTGGGTTCGAATCCCGGCAGCTCAACCTGAAAAAGGTGATCCTCAGAGGGGATCACCTTTTTTTGATGGGTTGTGTTGTGGCAACGGCGGAGTCTTCCTGCTTTCTTTCTGTTTTCTTTCCTGCCCGAGCCGCCTGCCGACCCTTCTCAGCCGGCCGTTTTGTCGGAGAGCCTTCTGCCTGGCCCTTTGCCGAAGCACTTCCTTCCTGCCCGAGCCGCCTGCCGACCTGCAGCCGACCCTTCTCAGCCGGCTGTTTTGCCGGAGAGCCTTCTGCCGGGCCCTTTGCCGAAGCACTCCCTTCCTGCAGGAGCCGCCTGCCGACCCGCTGCCGACCCTTCTCAGCCGGCCGTTTTGCCGGAGAACCTTCTGCCGGACCCTTTGCCGAAACACTTCCTGTGTTCCGGAGTTGCCTTCCGGAGCTGCCTTCCGGAGCTCTCGGCCGACCTGCTGCCGACCCTTCTCAGACGGCCGACCCGCAGCCGACAAATTCCCGATCGGGCGATTCCGTCAACCGGTTCCGTCGACCGTTTCCGTCAATCTTTACCGTTGACCGGCTTTTCGTTTGCCGGCCGTCTCTCGACGGCCGCCGGGGATTCGGCCTCATCCTTTTCCGGAAGGGGCCCGCAAGCGGTCTGCTCGCAGCCGCAACGGGTCCGGCTGTCGATGCTGGAGGAGAAGAAGGCGAGGGTTTCGAGATCGGTCTCGTGGGCCGATTCCTGCTTTTTATCCATTTTTTCGAACTATTTTTTGTGCCTGCCGCGGGTGACGAGCGAAGCGATCCACAGCAGGAAGATGGCGCCGATGACGGCCGAAGCGAGGCTTCCGAGTGTTCCGACGGGGATCCATCCGATGAGCGAGAGGAGCCATCCGCCGAGCATGCCGCCGATCAGGCCGACAATCAGGTTGATGATCAGTCCCGAGCCGGAGCCCTTGACGATGAGGTTGGCGATCCATCCGGCCGCCAGACCGATGAGTAGATACCAGATGAAATACATAGGCGAAGAAGTTGGTTACGGATCGGGCGGTGCAAAATCCGTTCCGAACTCTTGGCCGGTCGTTACCCTGCGGTTCAGACTCCGTACTTGAGGGCTTTGGCGAGCTGATCGGGGCAGGAGGTTCCCTTTCCGTGGCAGTCGATGCCCTCGAGGCGGGCGATCACCTCGTCGACCTTCATGCCGCAAACGAGTGCGGCGACGCCCTGGGTGTTGCCGTCGCAGCCGCCGGTAAAGCGTACCTTGCGGAGGATTCCGTCTTCGATTTCGATATCGATCTGCCGCGAGCAGGTGCCCTGGCAGCGGTGAGAGATCTTCTGAATCATGGCTGTCGTTTGTTTGTGTTTTCAGCGGGCAAAGATACGAAAGTCGGTTGGATAAAAAAAGAGAGCCGCATCGTGTGATGCGACTCTCGGATCTCGGGTTTCCGGATGCGAAGTCCGGTATCCGGCTACTGGCGCTGCAGGTCGGAGTTGTCGGCGACGACCATGTTCTTGTCGATGCGCAGCGTGACGTTGCTGTCGACCTCGATGAGGAGGGTTGTCTCCTTGATCTCCTTGACGGTACCGTAGATACCGCCGGCGGTAATGATCTTGTCCCCCTTTTTGAGGCCGTCGCGGAAGGCCTGCATCTGTTTGCGGCGCTTGGCCTCGGGACGCCACATGAAGAGCCAGAGGACGAGCACCATGAGGATGATCATGATGATGAAGCTGTACTGCTGCATGAAGCCCGGCTGGGGTTCAGCGGGCACTGCCTGAAGAAGATTGATCATACGGTTATTCGTTTTTAAGTAAAAAATTCGGACGTTTAGAAAACTTAACGCGACAAAGATAGAAAATATTGTCGAAAAAACAAGGGTTTAATGCACGTCGGCCTCGACAAAGAGTTTGAGCGAGCCTTTGGCGCCGCCGAAAAGGATCTCCATTTGTTTGAGCTGCCATCCGAATTCGCCGCGGGAGTCGAACGTCATCTCCATGCGGCGCATTTCGCCGGGCGGAACGGGCTGAGCCTCATAGTCGAGCGACGTGCAGCCGCAACTGCGGCGGGTCGTGACGATGATCAGCGGTTTGCGGGTTTGGTTTTCGAGGCGGAGCTGTTTCACGGCGATTTCGCCCGATCCGAGACGACCGAACCGGATGGTATCCGTACCGCCGTGGACAAGCATCGAGTCCGTGACGGCGATGATCTGCCCCTTTCCGGCGGAGGAGAGTTCCGGGGCGGGTCGGTTCAGGTTCCGGCACGCCGAAAGTCCGGCCAGCAGGATAACTGCCGGCAGGGCATATCGGAGGAGTCTTCGCAGGGGAGTCATACGGGTCTGTATCGGGTCAGCGTCGGTTTTTTCCGGAATCGCGTCGTGCCTGTATCGGGTCTGTATCGGGTCTGTATCTGATCCACGTCGGGCCTGTGTCGGATCAGACCGGATTCGCGCCGGGCTTTTCCGGATTCACGTTGTGCCTGTATCGGGTCTGTATCGTATCTTTATCGTATTCGCGTCGTGCTTTCGTCGGGCCTGTATCGGGTTCGCGTCGTGCTTTTGTCGGGGCTGAGGTCGGATTCGCGTCGGATTGGCACCAGATAGGCCCCGGGTCAGATCAGACCGCGACCGGCCTTTTTGATGCGGCCCTCTTCGGTGAGCGATGCGACGATCTTGTCGAGCACGCCGTTGATGAAGGTGCTGCTGCCGGGTGTGGAGTAGAACTTCGAGATCTCGATCCACTCGTCGAGGGTCACCTTGACGGGGATCGACGGGAAGGAGGTGAGCTCGGCGATGGCCGTAGCGAGGATGAGGTTGTCCATGAAGACGATCCGCTCGACATCCCAGTTCGAGGTAAACTTCTCGATGTAGTCCTGATAGGCGTTGAAGTTGACCAGTGTCTTTTCGAAGAGGGTCTTGACGAATTCGGGATCCTCCTCGCTCTTGAACTTGGGCGGGACGCGGATTTCGGTATGGGAGGCTCTCAGGCCGGCGAGCGTTCGGAGGATCATCATGATGATGAAGGGCAGGTCGTCGCTCCAGAGGATGGAGATCTCCTCGAGAGCGTCGTCGAGAGCGTCGCAGTTCTGCAGCTCCTTGAAGAACTCCTCGACGAGCTGCTTGTCCTCCTCGAACGAGCGGCTTTGGCGCTGCATGTACTCCTTGTAGTAATCGCTCTGGGTGAGTTGGGCATAGAGGGTCCGGATCAGTTCGGGATACTGGCTCCAGCCGAGTTTGCGTGCGGCGATGCGGTCATTGACGGAGTCGCTGTTGGCGATGGTGCGGATGACGACGTTGTCGACGAACTTGGTATTGGGGTTGAGGTCCTCGTAGGTGGGGAGTTTTTTCTGTCTGGCGAGTTGCTGCCGCTGTTCGGCGTAACGGGCGACCTCTACGGGGAGGATCAGGATCTGGAAATAGAGGTCATAGGCCTTGTCAACGGAGGCCATCAGCGTTTTTTCCGAAGCCATCATGTTGTCGGCACCCGACTTGATGTGTGCGAACAAAGCCTTGATGACCTTGATGCGGAGTAATCTTCTGCTCAACATATATAGAACGATGTTTTTCGGGCGCAAAGGTAGTGAAAAGGGTGTAAAAAATGAAAAATTTCGCATTAAATTCCTAATTTTGCAACCGTATGGAACAGATAGAAGAAAAACAGCCTTACGACGTGATCGTCATCGGGGCGGGTGCCGCGGGACTGATGGCGGCGGGCACGGCGGCCCAGAACGGGCGCCGGGTGCTCTTGCTGGAGAAGATGGAGAAGTCGGGCCGCAAGGTCCGCATTACGGGCAAGGGGCGCTGCAACGTCACCAATGCGCGGCCGGCGGAGGAGTTTGCCTCGCAGGTGCGGACCAATGCGGCGTTTTTTGCGCCGGCCTTTGCGGAGTTCAACAACCGGGCGACGATCCGCTTTTTCGAGCGCCGCGGCGTGAAGCTCGAGATCGAGCGCGGCGAACGGGTCTTCCCGAAGAGCGGCAAGGCGTGGGACATCGCCAACGCGCTGCTGGACTACTGCGTGGACAACGGCGTGAAGATTCTCTACGATACGCGCGTGACGGGGATCCTGACCCTGGCCGGGAAGGTCTTCGGCGTGAAGTATGTCAACAAGCGGGGCTTCGAGCGCAAGGAGGAGTGCCCGCAGGTGATCCTGGCCACGGGCGGGGTCTCCTATCCGGCGACGGGATCGACGGGTGACGGCTACGCCTTTGCCGCCGACCTGGGTCACACGATCGAGCCGCTGCGGCCGTCGCTCACGCCGCTGGTCTCGACGCACCCCATGGTGCGGAGCCTCCACCGGCTGCTGCTGCGCAACATCCGTGCGACACTTTATATAGATAACGAACCCGTGCGCGAGGAGTTCGGCGAGCTGGGCTTTTCGGATCGGGGCATTGAGGGGGCCGTAGCGCTGCGGATGAGCCGCGATGCGGTCGACGCGCTGATCGACGGCCGGCGGGTGAAGCTGGTTGTCGACCTGAAGCCGGCGCTGACGGAGGAGGTGCTGCGCGAGCGTATCGCCCGCGAGCGGGCCGAGATGGCGCCGACGGAGTTCTTCGGCGAACTGCTTCGCAAGCTGGTTCCGCAGCCGATGGTGCTGCCGCTGGCGCGCGAGCTGGACATCCACTCGAAGGACTACGTCTCGAAGATCACCGACGAACAGGTCACGCGGCTGATCCGCACGTTGAAGGGGCTGACCTTCCCCATCACGGACTACGCGCCGTTCGAATATGCCGTGACGACGGCTGGCGGCGTACGATGCGACGAGGTGAACCCGCAGACGATGGAGTCGCTGAAGGTTCCGGGGCTCTACCTGGCGGGCGAGGTGCTGGACATCGATGCCAACACGGGGGGCTATAACCTCCAGATCGCCTTTTCGACGGGGCGCCTGGCGGGGCAACTGAGGAAACGACCGCAATGACACTGCTGAAACATCACCTCTCGTGGCACCTTCCGCGGCGGGTGGCCGAGTTGCGCAACCGCCTTTCGCGGGCGCGCTACTTCCGGGGACACGGGGTCCATTCGCCCTTTGTCTACGACATCGTGCGGGAGGTCTTCATGCGCAGCGAGCTGCTGCCGGGCGACCGGAGCCTCTACGCGGGTCTGCTGTCGGCGGGGGTTTCCCACCGGCGGGCCGTGCAGTTGCAGAATCTGGCGATCCATTGCGGCTATGCGACCTACGGCATGAATCGTGCGGATGCGGATCTGTGCATCGCCACGCGCGATCTGCCGCGAGCCGAGACGCTGTCGCTGGTGCGTGCGGCGGCCGAAGGGGGGCATACCGTAGCGGTGTTGTCACCCTACGAGGGGCGCGAACGACAGGCGATGTGTGCGCAGATTGTGGCGGGTCACCGGTCGACTACGGTCGATAACCGGGCCTACCTGCTGATATTCAACAATTATTTACCGAAACAACATTTCCGGATATGAAAGTATATACGAAGACGGGCGATCGGGGACAGACCTCGCTGATCGGCGGAGAACGGGTTTCGAAGACCGATGAGCGGGTCGAGGCCTACGGTACGGTGGACGAACTGAGTGCCTTTGCGGCGCTGCTGACGGACGAACTGCGGGGCGATGCGGCCTTGAGTGGGACGGTCGACGATCTGAACCGGATTCTGTCGCGGCTGATGACGGTCGAGGCGCTGCTTGCGGCGGACGAGACGGGGCGCGGAAAGCTTACGCCGCTGCCTGAGGAGACAGTCGCGTGGCTTGAGGGGCGGATCGACGCGATGCAGGCGACGCTGAAGCCGATCGACAAGTTCACGATTCCGGGGGGACACCGGGCCGTATCGCTGAGCCATGTCTGCCGGACGGTCTGCCGGCGTGCGGAGCGTGCGGCGCTGCGTGCGGACGCGAAGTACGGTGTGGATCCGACGGCGCTGGTCTTTCTGAACCGTCTGTCGGACTATTTCTACGTGCTGGGGCGGATGCTGACGGTGCACTACGGCGTTGAGGAGACGCTGTGGATTCCCTGACGGAGATTGTCGGGACGCAGCGAGAAACGTCCTGCACCCCGTGTAAAAGTGAGGAGCGACCCGTCGGGGCCGCTCCTTTTGTTTGATTTATTCTCTTGGAATTGGAATATTTTTTAAAGTGATGGTCGCAATTCCGTAAGTGGGAACCATGGGATCGAGATCTCGGAAAGGAATAGTGATCCTCGAAATTATGGTGGCATATTCATCCACATTCTTTAATGTAATAATTCCTTTAATTGTGATTTCCTTTGGGAACGAAAAGTATTCTCCAGTACTAGCCACACCATCAACAATTTTGTCCGACATATTGATAATCATATTCCTGGATGAGGGCGAATAATGGTTCCCTTCGTCATCGAATGCTTCAGCACGATAAACATGGCCGACGACAGACTCATCTGTATGTACCAGAGGCATAAGATCCTTGTTGGTATAGTTGGTGATTGTAAAATGTACAAAGACATTAGATCCTTGTGTTATGCAACGCTTGAATTTTAACTCAATTCCGGGTGCGGAGCATGTTGCAGAGGCCGTTTGGGCGAATGAAGCCGTTGAGATCAGCGTGAAGGCGATCAGTAAAGAAAAGAATTTTTTCATGGTAAAAGGGATTTTTGGGGTAATGAGTTGAAAGCGTGTTTTATTGGGCCGTGGGGAATTGCAGGTTCCGGAACGAGAATTTGTCACCCTGGAACCGGGCCGTTGGATTTCCGAAATAGGGGATTTCGATGAGGCTGAAGGCGGTGGCATATTCGTTCAGCCCGCGAACGGTTATCCGGAACTTGACGGGGATTCCTGCGGGGAGATCGATTCCCGATCCGAAGACGCTGCCGGGAGTCAGAACGGTGACGTTTCCCATGTCTATCTGGATATTTTCAAACGTATAGAAATCACCTTCGTCGTCGATGAACCTGATTTCGCGACGATTCAGTGTAAACTCCTTGGCATCGATCTTTCCATACCAGGTGATGGTGCCGACGATCGTAGCGACGCCGTTTTCGACACTCATCCGTTTGGCAATCATCTCCAGATCGGGGGTTGCGGAGTTGAATCGGACCTGGGCCTGCAGATTGTTTCCGGTGAAAGCAAGAAGGATCAGCCCGATGGCTGTTAAAATCTGTTTCAGTTTCATTTCTTGTAACGGGTATTTGAGGATTATGGGGATTCTGTTCAGGTGGGTTCTATCAATTCCATTTTTTATTTCTTGCATAAGGCAGCAGAACCCTTTAACTGTCTTGAGCAAGATAATCTTGCGTAAAGTTTACGGGGGATAAAACCAAATGTATAAAAGAAGAGCAGCGACAGAAAGATAGGTAACCGGTATATATCAAACGGTTAGCAGCACGATACCCCCAGATGCGCCGCGAAACCAAATGTTACTTCAACATTACTTTCGTGTTACATTCGAACGAGATTTGAACGCAGTGTTCGACCCCTGATGTTACATCGCCTCCGAAAACGGTCAGAAACGGCCAAATTTCGGAGGCTTTTTGATGTCTGCAAGCGTCGGTCGGATTTGTGCCGAAGGTCGTTTGTGCCGCGATTTCAACCATTGGCAGGCGTGTACAGGTGAGGCCGTCATGCCGTCGGTCGAGTATCGTATTTTTATCGTTCAAACGGCCGTTCAAACCCTCTCCAAACAAAGCAAGGTCGTTCTGCCATTTCGGCAGTCATGTTCTATGATCTGAGATTTAGACGGCCACAAAAACGGCCGTTAAAACTGCCTCTGTTTTTTCGTGTTTCAAAACGAAATATTCACGTTAAACAGCCATTAAGACTGCCAAAAACGTGAAAAAGAGATGCCCTAAACTAACCTTTAACTACCGAAAACCGTGCAAAAATGCAGGAAAATGGCGGTATGTGTACCCCCTTAATGACACACTTTTTACAAATTTCAATCGCTTATTTTCTGTATAATCGTCTAAAAAACAGCGATAACCGTTCAAGTTACCGCTGTTTGCTGTTTGAAAAAGTGCGCGAGACACACTTTTATCCCATCGTGTTGAACCTCACACTCGCCTTTACTAATGCCAGCGCGCGGATCGAGTCTGCTGGAATCTCTTTTGGTGAATGGTGTGGGTTGTGGCTGACGAGCCGAACGAAACGGTTGTCGTCTGCCCTTTGTATGTACTTGATGGTGATGTAATTTTCGCCATCGAGCGTGAACGAAAGTAGATACATCTCGCCCCATAATATATTGCTCGCGGTATAGGGAATCTCCTTATATAATACGATGTCTCCACTCTTCAGAAGCGGATACATAGAGTCTCCGCGAACATATAATGCCCCGTCGCACGGCGGCAGGTCGGGAATTTGCAAATGGCTGACCGGAACCTGTCGGGTCGTTCCATCGAAGAGGGCCACCAGTCCAGCGGTGGCGTCAAGTTCATACAGCGGGACGCTCTGCATTCCAATCGTGCGATCTGTACGGAGGGAGAACTGCTCCTTGATGGCGGGAATGGCCAACTGCCGATCTTCTGCGCGCTGCATTTCACCTTTACCGGTCAGTAGCCATTCGGCGGATATATTCGCATTTGCGCATACTTTTTCAAGAACATCATATGATGGTTTTCCTTTTCGAGTCCCAACTACATTTTCTACGACAGTTGCCGATATACCAACGCTCTGCGCAAATGCTCGCTTATTACCTTTATATAAGGAATTTATAATCTCTTCAAATCGGGCGTTTATATTCATTGCTCTAAAATTATTCGCAAAAGCGAAAATTATTCGCGTTTTATTTTGAATATTCGCATTTGCGTATTATATTTGCATCGTCTTAACAAGTTAAGGCGCTATAAAGGTAGTGAAAATTTTGAATCATTGATATGAAAGAGGAACTGAAAACGTGGCAGACACAGAGCAGCAAGAACAAAGTCTGCTTTTACCTGATTACGCGGGGTATTGCATTCTGCTATACGGAGAAATCCGGGATTGTTTTCGAAGCGTCCGCTTCCTTCGTGAAACGCATGTCCGACGCTCTGGTGACAGCTTACGGCTGCTCCCTGCGACCGATCATCAATGAAGTAAAATAACCCGGCGATGAAACGATATTGGTTTCAACTACTGACGAACGACTACGACGATCTGGATGCATTTATTCCGGATGGTTCGAGCAAAGTCACCGCTATGAACCGGGCGAAGCGCTGGATGAAGCAGAACGGTATCGGTAGCGCAGTTCTGGCGGTCAACAGCATGGTGACCAGTAACATTCTCGATATGATACAAATAGAATTAAATGATCGAAATTATGACACAGCAGGAATTTGAAGATCGGACGAGCAAAACGGTTACATCGGAAGAATACGCACGGATAGAGGCAATGTATATGGCCGCTGGGAACATGGACAAGGATCAGTTCTGTACAGAGTATAAGAAACACGGAGCGAGCGCCCTCGTAGCGGAATATTATCGACGCATTACAGTTTTGAACGGCATGCTTGAGGAGCGTAATAACGAGTTGGACGACGCACGTCAGAACCGAACGAGCCTCGCGGAATTCCTCCTCGGCAAGGCTGCTGCCTATGACGATGCGGATTTCTATCGTGAAGCGGTCAGGCTCATCGGGAGAAAAGCAGCGACACTGTACAAGATCAAGAGCGGGCTTCCCCTTTGGGAGGAAGATGTAAAGTATCTCGAAGAGAAGTTGGCCGACTAATATGTAGAACCAAACTAAAACAGGAAAGAGATGAAATATATCGAATTATCGACAGCCAAAAAGGCTCGCATCCGTCGGGCGTTGGGCGTAAGCCGTGTGACGCTGTGGTCTGCCTTGACGTTCCAGACCCAAAGCGCGCTGGCGGAAAAGATTCGCCGCATGGCCATGCAGGATGGAGGGCGTGTAATGAGCGAAGTCGATGTCACGAACGGCTTCATGCCGAATTGCGAAACCGATTTCGAGCATGATGCCGGCGGTGTGCGGCGGATTATTCAGACTTTCTCGAACGGTGTTCGAGTGGTGTTCGACAACGCCACATGCACGGCCGACATCAGCCGGAACGGGCGTTCCGTGAAGACGTTCTCCGACGTCAAAATTCACGACTGGGGCAATATCGTATTCGAGGCTCAAAGCCTCACGGATTCATTGAACAGATAAATGATGATCTCCCGTGAACGCGGAGGCGTTGCCCGGAGCGATACCGGCGCGGGATCAAGAACAACGAAGCGATGGAATATTTCGGAAATACGATAGCGGTGACGATGCACGAGCTGACACGGTCGGATGATGGCGAGGCGGTAATGAGTCGTAGTGCTTACGACCATCTCGTGACGCGAGGCCGGATAAATGTTCTTCGTCCGGGTAAGGGCCTCGGGTCGTATGCTCTGATCGAGTACCGCTCCTTACCGGAACGCTTCCGTATCCGCTTCGAGGAAAAATACGGTGATCCGGAGAAGACGATGAAACAGGATGAAATGCCGCTTGCTTCCGATGCGGAGGCTCGGAGATTCTACCACGACCACCTGCTTCCGAACGGCGAGCATCTGCCAGAGGAGAAGCAGGAGGAATACACGCTGAATGCACGGGTGTTGAATGCCCTGCGGGATATGCTCGAAACACAGAAGACGATGCGCCGAGCCTACGGCAACCACACGCCCGTGATCTGGTCGAATATCTTTGCCGCTGCCGAGGAGCTGCGCGATGCCTACGGGCACACGCTCCCGAAGAGCGAAGCCCGCCTGCGCGACAAACTCCGACAGTACCGCAAGGAGGGCTATGTCTGCCTCGTGTCGGGTAAGTTCTGCAACGCGAATACGCTGAAGATTACCAAAGCGGCAGGCCGGCAGATCGTCGCCCTGCGCCGCTGCCGCGTCCCGGTCTACACGACCAAGCAGCTCTTCGAGGAGTTCAACCGCATCGCCGAGCGCCGCGGATGGAAGCCGCTCGCCTCGCAGTCGTCGCTGGTTCAATACCTCGAACGGCCGGAGGTCAAGCCGCTGTGGTACGACGCCGTCTACGGCGAGCTGGCGGCCAAGCAGCTCTACGCCCGCCGCAACAAGACCGAAATGCCGACCATGCGCGATTCGCTGTGGTACGGCGACGGCACGAAGCTCAACCTGTTCTACAAGGCGATCGAAAACGGCAAGACCGTCATCCGCACGGTTTCGGTCTATGAGGTCATTGACGCTTACAGCGAAACGCTGCTCGGCTATTCGGTCAGCGCCAGCGAGAACTTCGACGCGCAGTTCGCCGCCTTCCGCATGGCCATCGAGACGGCCGGCTGCAAACCCTACGAGATCGTCACCGACAATCAGGGCGGCCAACGGAGCAAGATCGCGCAGAAGTTCTTCGCGAACATCTGCCGCATCAATCGGCCGACGGCGCCGTACAACGGCCCGTCGAAGAGCATCGAGTCTGCCTTCGGCCGGTTCCAGCAGCAAGTGCTGCATGAGGACTGGCGATTCACAGGCGGCAACATCACTTCGAAGGAGGCGTGGAAGATCAACAGGGAGTTCCTCGAGGCGAACAAGGAGAAGCTGTTCACCTACGAGGAGATGCTGGCGGCCTACGCCGCAGCCCGCTGCAAGTGGAATTCCATGAAACATTACGATACGGGGATCGCCCACGAGGAGATGTACCGTGCGAGCGTGAATCCGGCCACCGACCCGGTTACAGAGTTCGACATGATCGATCTGTTCTGGCTGACGACCGAGCAGCCGAGCCTGTTCACGGCCGACGGCATCACAGTTCAGTACCGAAACCGCAAGTACACCTACGAGGTGCTGACCGCCGACGGTCGTCCGGATTACGAATGGCGCCGGGATAATACCGGTCGGGAGTTCTTCGTGAAGTTCGACCCGCAGCGCATGGATCGGGCGTTGCTCTACACACGAACTCCGATGGGGCTGCGCTACGAGACGGTGGCCTATCCCTACCTTTCGATCCGCCGCAACATTCAGGAGCAGCGGCCGGGCGACATGGATCTGATCCGCTTCAACGACGATGCGAACAAGCGCGAGCGGGTTCGCCGCCAGATCGAGGCGCACGCGCTGGAGCTGGAACACGGCGTCGCTCCGGAACAGCACGGGCTGCGGACTCCGGCCCTCAAAGGCATCAGCGAAAAAGAGTACGAGCGGCTGGCCGACGCAATGGTGGCCGTACCTATCGAGCCGACGGCCGAACCGCTTGCGGTCGGTGAATATACGAAAGCCGTCAGCAACATGGATTTCGACCCGACGGCCATTTTCAGCAGAATGTAAATCTTAAAACCATATCGACATGAAACAGTTATCACTCGAAGAGAAACAGACCGTCCAGACGCAGCTTCAGTCGTACGTGTCCAAATATCCCAGCCAGAACAAGGCGGTCAATTCGCTCGGTCTGAGCACGGGCACGGTCAGCGCGATTCTGAACGGCAAGTTCGACAATATCAGCGATGAGATGTTCCTGCGCATTCGGTCGCTGGTCTCCCCGATCAATCCGGAGGAGTGGGCCGTCTGCGAAACGACCGCCTACCGGGAGTTGTCGGTTCTGCTCTCCGATGCACAAGCGAATCAAAACGTCTCGTGGGTGGTCGGGAATGCCGGCATCGGCAAGACGACGACCGCGCACGATTATGCGTCGAAGCATGAGAACGTCTTCGTCGTTTCGTGCTCGGAGGACATGCGGCGCGGGGACTTCATTCGCGAAATGGCCCGTGTCCTCGGTCTCAAGCTTGCCCAGACGAGCCTGCGGGAGAAACTCCAAGCCGTGACGGACGCGCTGCGTGTACTCGACCGTCCGCTGCTCGTCTTCGACGAGGGTGACAAGCTGATGGATACGGTGTTCTACTACTTCATTTCGATCTACAATGCCCTCGAAGGCCGCTGCGGCATCATCTTCCTCTCGACCGAATATATCAAGCGCCGCATGAGCATCGGACTGGAGTACGACAAGAAGGGCTACGACGAAATCTATTCCCGCATCGGCCGGCGTTTCATCGACCTGACGCCTGCGACCCGCCACGAGGTTACGGCCGTCTGCCGGGCGAACGGCCTGACTGCCGACAGCGCGATTGCGGAGGTGGTGGCCGATGCCCGCACGATGGTCTCGATGTCCGTGAATCCGTGGGACAAGAAGCAGCCGAAGGAGTATTTCGACATGCGGCGCGTCCGCAAGTCGGTGCACAAGAATAAGAAACTCGCCCAAATCAAGAAATAACCCCGTTCAAACGCTGTTCAAATGGGTCGCACACTATCAGCCAAACAGGTATTGACGCTCAAGCGCCGGACGATCCGCCCGGGCGGCATCTGGGCGGATTGCGTCGGCGAGATCGACCGCACGGGCGTGGTCTTCTTCTGGGGCAATTCGGGCAATGGCAAGACCTCGGCGGTGGCCTCCTTCTGCAAGGAGTTGACCCAGTTCGGCAGGGTTCTCTACCTTCCGCTCGAAGAGGGGCTGGGCGGCACGACGCAGGACGCCATCCGCCGCTACCGGCTGGACGAGTGCGGCCGGAAGTTCCAGTACAACGCGACGATGACCTTCTCCGAGATGGACGAAGCGCTGTCGAAGCCCCGCTCGTGGGATTTCGTGGTGATCGATTCCTTCCAATACACGCAGATGAGCTACAAGGAGTATATCGCCTTCAAGGAGCGCCACCGCAACAAACTGCTCATCTTCGTCAGCCATGCCGACGGCAAACGCCCGGAAGGACGCGCGGCGATGAAGATCATGTACGATGCGTCGCTGAAAATCTGGGTCGAAGGACACAAGGCGTTCAGCAAAGGTCGTTACATCGGGCCGAAGGGGGAATGCACGATCTACGAAAAGGAGGCCAAACGCTACTGGGAAGGGAAAACACTAAACAGAAAATGATATGAATTTAGACTCTCAAAACAAGGTGCTGAAGGCGGGGTTCATGATTATCCGCAAGGACGACTACCCGCAGCCGAAAATCAAGTACAAGCAGTTCGGGTTTCCCGAATGGCGGACGCTCGAGAAGTTCGACACGAAGGCGGCCCGGGATCGCTGCTATAAGGAACTACTGCATGACAGCGGCATAATCGAAGATTGACCTATGGATATCAAGAAAATTTACATCAGCGGGAAGATCACCGGACAGCCCATCGACGAGGTGATCTCCAAGTTTCAGGCCGCGGAAGCGAAAATCCGGCGCTTCGGCTTCGAGCCTGTCAGTCCGCTCCGTAACGGATTGCCATTCGAGGCGGAGTGGGCGGATCAGATGGGCGAGGATGTCAAGCTGCTGCTCAAGAGCGATGCGATCTATATGATGGCGGATTGGCGGCAGAGCGAGGGCGCGATGATCGAATACCTCGTCGCCCGCCAGCGGCGGATGCGCATCTTCCTTGCTGAAACCTTCGATGCCCACGCATCCGTCGAATCGAAAACCGAACAGTCCCATGAAACGGAAGCGTAACTATTCACGGTTCTATGCTATCGCCAAAGCGAAGAGCATCGATCTCGACCAGCACAAGGAGGTACTGGTGTCGCAATTCACCGGAGGGCGCACGTCGTCGCTGCGGGAGATGACCCCTGCCGAGTACGAGGAGATGTGCGAGTGTCTCCAGACGGGCAAGCAGCTCGGCGAACCCTCTGCCGCATACAGGGAGCGGCTGCGTCGGGCCCGTTCGGCGGCCCTGAACCGCATGCAGCGTCTCGGCGTGGATACGGCCGACAGGACATTCGCCGCCGTGGATGAGTTCTGCCTCGACCCGCGCATCGCCGGCAAGCCTTTCGGGATGCTGACCGTCGACGAGCTGCAGGCTCTCGTGCCGAAGTTCGAGGCGATCCTGCGCAAACCGAAGCCCGTGAAGCCGCAGCGGGTCGTGCAGATTCCGATTTTCATTAGATCGAACCAATTACCGAGTTGATATGGAGAAACCTACAATAACCGTCGATTTGTCTGGAGAGCAGGGAAATATTTTCACCCTGATGTCGGAGGCGCGAGCAGCGATCCTATCCAACGTTCGGAGGCTCGGCTTCCAAACACAGAAATCGCGTGAAGAGCAAGATCGAGACAAAGCTCATGCGGAGTTCGTTGCAGGGCAGATGATGCGAGAAGTGATGCAAACCCATACATATGACGGGGCGCTCGCTATCATTCGCCGATATGTGAACATCGAACAGAAAGGAGGTGCGCCTATGGAGTAACCGGTACGGGGTGGCGACAGGAAATGAACAACGAAATGGGAAAGATTGGCTGTTGTTTGGAGATAAGCACAGGGGTTCGAGTCCCCGGCCACCCGCAATCCCCTTTTTTGAGATGAAGACCCGAGTGCGAGTAGGGCGACGATGGCGCAGGGGTTACCCGCCGGAGAATGGCGGTGGCAAAGCGGAACAGGACGCTTGACTCCATCGGACAGGTGACGCGAAAGGCTCTGACAGCCGGGAAAGACCGGCAAATGGGTCGGCAGGGCCTTCGGTTCCACCGGAGGCATAGCACAATGGCCAAAGCGATGCGGCTGTTGTTCCGGTTCGAGTCCGGACGACTTACAGAATTGTTTAACCTTTATATCAGACAGCTATGGAAAAGAAACAAGTAGGTACGTGGCGGTTGCCGGCCGAACTAACTGAATGCCGTCAAGGTGCGGAGATCGTCTTGGTTTTCGACAACCGGGATGAATATCAGGGTATCTTCCGAGGATTCGATAACGAAGAGATCGTCCTGCAGGCGTGCGGAAGCCAATCGAAGATCGGACTTCCGCTCGAAAGACTTTACACATGGTGTGTCGTCGGAGAGGTCAAGCCCATCGATGCGGTGGTCTACCCGAGCGACGAGCGCACGATCTCGGTGGTCGATGATGCGATCTACGGAGGTGCGCATTGCTACGTGATCCGCGAGTGCCTCGGCTTCAACGACGGCAAGACGCAATACACCGAAACCGAGCAGGTCGTTCGGTTCGTGCAGAAGAACGACGACGGAACGATGATCCCCGGACTGCAATCCGAGCAGCTGGTTCTGGCCTTGCTCGACCGCCATGAGAAGCTGAACACCCGATTCCCGTCGGAGCAGAACGCCAAGATGATCGCCGGCCTGCGGATGTTTCTCGAGGCGTGCGAAGAGCGCGTGAGGAACCGTATGGAGCGCGGAGTGATGGGCGAACTTAAAAAGTAGTGGTAATGAAATGGATTAGAGAACCTATTCCGGGATGTGCCGGATACACGGAAGCGATGATTGCGTTGACCCCCACCGAAGCGGCGATCTTGGCTAATGCCCTGCGGAAACCATTGCGGGAATTGCAGAAGCAATTAGAACGATTGGATGATATTCACGAATCAGGTGAGGCTACCGAGCGGCAGGAGGCTCGTCGATGCGATATAGGCGAGACTGTTACGGTGCTTAAGTATTTTTTTGAACTGGAGTCTTTGAACCTTAAAAAGTAGCGGCAATGGGAGAACGAGAATGGAGCGATGCGGTTCTGATGGTCAACGGCCAGCCTGTCCGGGTAGTGCCGGAGGTGGACTTCGGCGGCGATATCCCGGACGATCCGGTCGCAAGAGGCATTTCCTCGATTGAGTTTTCGCTGCGCATTACGGGTGAAGCGATGTTGCGGATGGCGAATTTGACATCCCGATTCGGGCCAGAATTCGCGCAGTTCGCAGAGGAACTCCGCCGATGGGCAGCTGGATGCCGTTTCCGCTCGCGGGTGGAGAGGCGGCATTCACGAACCCGCCGCAGACAGCGGCCGACACGCTTGCAACGACGACAGAAACGACAAACCAAAAACAGAGTAAAACGATGAAAGTGAAAATCAAAGGAATCAGCGATCTGGAGAGCGCGAAATACGTGTTCGACAACAGCGGTAATCTTATCGGGGTGCGCCTCGACGTGGATTCGGAACGCGGAATACGCAAAGTATATCCGATGGCGTTGGTCGAGGAGATATTCGATTGACCTCATGAATAAGTTAAAGTGTTGAAAATAAGTGCGAATTGTCTTGCGTGTTCCGAATGGTAGTGTTATGTTTGCGATACAATTAAACGATTGATAAACAGTAAACTAAATATTGATATGAAACGCATGGACGCACTTCGAATCGCCACAAATTTCTACACTTTCCGCATGGGTGTCAAACCAGAGTCGATGGCTATAACGGTAATGGAACCTGCCGATGGTCGCATTGTCATGCAAACTACGACCTGCAACGCTGAAGGGGAAGAGATCACCTACGAGATCGAGCTCCGGCCGACGACTAACGGTATTACAATGAAACAGGTTATCTCCGATTGCGATTTATCGGATTTCATACAGGATGTCAAGCATCTGTCCGACCTTAAAAAGGGCGATCTTTTCCGGCTGGAGAGCGATTGCGTGGTATGGCGCTTTTATGGTGCTGAAAAACGTTACGGCGCGTTGGCCTATGGCTTTACTCGCCAAAATGGTCGGGAGATATCTTGGCTGAATAAGGACGTGAATGTTTACCCTTGTGTAAAATGAACCAAAAAACATGGATATTACAAAAATGACAGCAGCGCAACGCGCCGAGTTGAAGGCGCAGCTTGAGGCCGAGGAGCGTGCCGAGAAACAGAAACGCGAAGATGACATTGCGGCGTATAAGGATTCCGTCGACGAGTTCTGCCGGGGCAAGTTCGCCCGCCTGCAGGCATTGAGCGAGGAGATGCGTCGGGCGAAGGAGGAGGTGTTCGGCGATGCCGAGCGGCTGATCGCACTCAAAGAGGAACTGTTCCGCACGAAATCCGACCGCCACAGCAACCAGTTCACAACCTCTGACGGGAGCATTACGGTCGCTCTGGGCTACCGCACGAACGACGGCTGGGACGACACGGTGAACGCCGGGGTCGACAAGGTCAAGACATTCATCCGCTCGCTGGCGAAAGACGACGATTCGGCCGCCCTGACGGAGATGGTGATGAACCTATTGGCCAAAGACCGCAAGGGGAACCTCAAGGCGAGCCGCGTGCTGCAACTACGGGAGATAGCCCGCAAGTCGGGCTATCCGGAACTTATCGAGGCGACCGACATCATCCAGAGCGCCTATCGGCCTGTGGATTCGTGCCAGTTCATCTCGGTGTCCTACAAGGACGAGAAGGGGGTGAAACGTGCGCTGCCGCTCTCGCTGGCAGCGATGGAATAGCGCCGTCCCTCTGCAAAGCAAATCCCGCTCCGAAAAGAGCGGGATTTTTATTACCTGACCTTCTTCAATGTCAGATCGCGGTCGAAGATGTGGATAGAAAGCACGTCGCCGTCGATGCGTCCCGTGAACATATTCGCGCTGGTCTCAATCGTGACGTTCGGTGCTTTGTAGGAATACCGATATTCCTGTCTGACTGGATCGGAGTTTTCGTATTTCCATTCGGCTGTGCATTTGTGGTTGAGCGCGAAATAGAACGTATCGGTGCGCCCTTCCGTGGTTTGGCTCCATACAGTACCAATCAGTTCATCCGAGGTCGGAGTTTCCTCTTTGTCCGAACAGGATGAGAGGAGGATGCCCGCAAAACAGATAGAGAAGAGGAGGAACAGTCGTTTCATGGCAGATGATTTTGATACAAAGGTAGTATTTTCCGGACAAATAGCTTAATTTCGTTAAGCAACGAGGGAGAAAATTTTGTTTTCTCCCTATTTTTGTGTATTGAAAACCCGAAATCCCCCCCCCGTGAATGCCGAGAGGAAGAAACAAGGACTTAATCGACAAGCGCAACGAAGCGTTGTGCCGCCGCTGGTATTACTGGACGGAGGTTCAGCGTCTGCGCTTCGATGACGCCCTGAAGATTCTCTCCGAGCAGGAGTTCTTCATCTCAGAGGATCGCGTCATGGCCATCATCCGGCAATACTGCAAGGAGCATCCGGAGGGCGACATCCGTCCTGCTCCGAAGATCAAGGTTCCGAGGCTCACGGCCGGACAACTCCGCCTGTTCTCCGGGGAATAGTCACACGATCTCCCGCACGAGGTACTCGAACGTCACCTCGTAGACCTTGACCCCGCCGCCGAGGGCATATTCGGTGCTGCGCCGTCGGTCGAGCTCTGACATCCTCTGCGACAACCTCATCCCCTGTACGGCCCGGAACATCCGGTCGGCCATCTGCTCGCGCTCGGCGATCTTCGCCTCCGTCGTGGAGCCGATATGGGTGTCGTCGTAACAGTCGATTGCCAGCTTCAACGTGACGGACGTCTTGCCCTGCTGTATTCCGGGACGGCTGGCCATCGGCTGCCACTCCGTGTCGCCCATGCCGATCAGCACACAGGGGAACACGACCGGATACTGGTCTTCCTGCGATTCGAGCTGTCCGTAATCCTCGTCGATGCGGACTTCCGGCATCGCCTCTTCGATGCGCTTCATCAGCGCGAGTTTCACACTTTCCATCGTCTATAATTTAAGTACGGATTCTACCTGTGTTTCTACATCGGCGCGTATGCGTTCTTCGAGTTCGCGGCTCTGACCGATGAACTGCCTCTGGGGAATCCTGATCCGCAGATGCTTCTTTTTCGTCAGCGCCAAAGAGCGCCACATCTGCGCCTCGGGCGAGAGTGCGCCCCTCGGGGCATTTTCGGCCGCTTTGCGGCCTTTCGTTCCCGTCTTCGGCTTCCCGGCCGCTCGGTAGTACATCGCCCACGCAAACCGCCTCATTTTGGGCGTTACGGTGGGTTTCGTTTCACCGCCCCAGTTGTGGATCGGCGCATAGGGTACGTCGTTCACGATCTTGACCCGATAGTCGCCCGGCACGTAGCGCACAGCGTTGAACAGGTGGTTGCGGTTGCTGAGCAGCGGTTTGTGCTGGCTGGCCGCCGACGTTCCACCGGAGAGCTGCCGTTTGGTCTTCGGCCACGGGTGCAGTCCTCCGTCGACGAAGCCGCTCTTTCGGAAGTTGTCCTGAAAGTGCCGTTTGGCCATGTTTCCGACCCGGATGGGCATCTTGCGCCGCATCAGCGTGTCGATCTCTTTCTGCTTCGCTCGAATGAGCTTCGAGAACTCTTTGATATCCATTTGAACGCCGTTCGAATAAAAATTTGCACCGAATTTTGTTTTCGGTAGATTTGTTGTTATATTTGCGGGTGAAGGCGTGCCAACGCTTTCAAAAGCATCCGCACATAAGTCCGAGCTCCATGTCGGGAGTGTCTTTCGGCCGTTCGGATGCTTTTTTCATTTCCGGTATATCGAATACGGATGTTCGTATATTTCCGATGTCTCCCGGTTCGTCCGGGCCTCGCATTTCACCACGAAAGTCCGCTTGCCGACCTCCAACTCATACACGGTGTATTCGACCAGTCCGCGCGACTGCTTCTTGCCGGTGAAATGTTTCGGCTCCTCCACGCGCACGAATCGCAGCCGGTCTAAATAGCGATCCATCTTCATCGACACATCGACGCTTTCGGCATCGGCGGCATGGTATACCAACTGCCGGATGTCGGACTTCGAGCACATCACCGTTCCGTACTTCAATTCCGTGCTTGAATGTACGGCCGGCGCCGGCAGCGACAACCGACTGACGCGGGACGTCGCGTCGGATTTCTTCTCGGCGAGTTCCGCCCGTTTCGTCGTCAGCGTCTTTTCCGCCTTCTGCACCGCTTTGAGTACGTTTTTGCAGTGGTAACAGTCCTTCGTGCGGTTGGTGAAGAGCGTGAGCTGCACACCCTTGAACGCGCACTTCGAGCAGTCGGAGGGGAAATAGGGATGGTCGTCGGAGAACAATTGTGCCGTGCGCGCCGGATTGCCTTTCAGGCCGGGCGACGGTTCGATCCGCTCGCCGCCCAGCCCCGAGTTGTCGGTCACGGGGGCGTCTGTCGCCTCCCAGCCGCATTGGCAGCCCCACTCGTCCCCGGGCTTGTGCTCCTCCCAGAACGGGTCGTCGACGGGCCACACATGGTCGTAGAAGGGCATGTGCGACTCGCGAGGATTCACCGCCGTCGATGGCAGCCACCGGATATTCGGCAGCACGTCGGCCTCGACCATGAACTGCCGCATCTCGGCGGCACGGTGCGCCCGCTTGATGGCGGTGTCGTATTCGGTTCTAAGCCATGCCTCGACATGGTGATCGGCTATCGGCTCGACGTCGCGACGGAACTGCTGGTATGATTTCACCTCGCCGTTTTCGTCGATGAGCTGTGCCGCCATGTCGCGGCCCATGCGGTGGGTCTTGAACGCGGCGAACACGGCGTTGTTGGTGTGCAGCTGCTCCATGAAGTCTCCGCCGGCTTCGCTTCCGGAGAACCCGGCGTCGGTCGCCGCATCGAATATTCGGCTGACCTCCTCGAAGAGCTCGGCGTCGATCTGCGTGCGCGGGTCGTACCGCCGCTCGTAGATGTTCCGAAGCGCAGCGGCCAGCACGCCGCTGTCGAACGAGAACCCATTCTCCGCCGATTGCTTTTCGGCCGCATCGATATAAAGCGTATCGACTACCAGTCTGAATCCGCCCCCGCGCTTTCGGGGGCGCGGCCGAAAAAATCGCGCACGCGATCCGTAAGTTTGCGGTTCTTCTTCGGCTCGGTTCCGGTCTTCGCCGGATCGTCCTCGTCGGTGCTTTCGCCGTCCTCACCCCCGGCCTGCTCTTCGGCCGCGGATGCCGCCGTCCGGACGGCGGCTTTCAGCTGATCGTAGTTGTCCGGTTTGGGGATGCCGAACTCCTCGTAGAGGTAGTCGTCATCGATTGGCAGCCCTGCTTCGTTCTTCAACCGGCATACGATGGTCACCTGCTTCTCGGGGTCTTTCTTTTTGGGCGGCACGAATGCGAACTTGCCTCCGGAGGTATCGATTCCCATCGACGCGAATACGTCCGTCACCTCGTAGTTCAGAATGTCGAGGATGCGGCGCTTGATGAAGAATGCGATGTCGACCTCTCCCTCCTGCTGCACGGTTCCGAGGGCCTGCGTACCCTTGTCTCCCGCCTCGGTGGTCAGCGTGTTGCCGTTTACGATCTTGCTGATCTCATTGTTGCAGGTCGCGTGGAGACGGTCGTAGAGGTCACTGCCTCCGGATATGTTCCCTGCCTGAATTAGGTTGATCTTCGTTCCGTCGGGGTGTACGATGACCCCTGCGCCACCCATGTTGTAGATGTCCTCTATGAGTTTCTCGCGCGCCTTGTCGTCCCATGCGTCGTATGTTCCTTCGCGGATCGGCCGTCCGAATATCTCGCCCAGCTCGGCCCAGTCGGCGACGTTGTTGCGCTTGAGTATTACCCAGAACGCCGCGACCGCGAGATGCCCGATCTGGCGCGGATTGCCGACATAGAGCAGATCGGAGAAGTCGTCCCAGCTTTCGCCTGTGAGGTCTGTCTGATTGCAGAGTATCGTGCGGTTGATCGGGTCGACGTGCTTGCGGGGTATCAGATTGTAGTCGATCCATCCTTTGTCGTCGAGGAAGAACTGGAATAGCGAGCCGCCGACGCCCTCCCATTCGTCGTTGATAAGGTCTTCGATGAAGCGGTTGAACCACGGGGAATCGATATGTTCCTGCATCGCCTCGTCGAGGTTCCCGTCGCGCTGGAACTGTATCGGCGTGGCGAGTATCGCCGCTTTCTGCTTGCGCAGCACGGAGAAGAGATGTCCGTCGAGCATGACGTCGGCGTACAGGTCGATGAGTTTTGCGCGCCGTGGCCAGTCGATGAGCTCCGCCTGCCGGATGCTGTCCATGTAGGCGGACACGTCCAGTCCTCCGCGGCGTGTGGGCTGGAGCACGATGGTCTGCGTCGGCGTGCGGCCGATATTGCCGCCGGCGGTGATGCGTTTACCTTTCTTTTTCTTTTCTTTTGCCATGTCAGAATCGATTGTTGCGTTTGGGGTTGCTGCGGATTTGGAACTGCGAGGCTGCTTCTTTTGCCTCCTGCTCGATTTCGGGCAGCCCGTCGACGGAGATGTCGCCTTTGCGCACGCCTTTGAGCCATTCCACGGCGCGCTCGTAGCGGTCGACGCGGATTTGGGACATGTTGCGCGGGTTGTGTATGGAGAAGATGTGGTAGATGGCGATGTCGAGGGCCATCATCAGCACGAGCTGATTGCGTTCGCCGCCCACGGCCGAGAAAACGCGGTCGCAGTCGTATCGCGCCGCGAGGTATCCGCGCATCTCGGCGATGGCGCGGTCTTCGCATATTTCGACGATCTGCCGGTCGGAGCGGATCAGCGCGTCGAGAATCTCCTGATGGATCGAGGCGTCGTAGTCCTCGGGGATGATGAATTGTGCCATATTTACTGTCTGTATTTGTTGCGGCGTGCCATGACGCGGCGGGGCGTCGTCACGACGGGATGCAGTTCTCCGATCTTGTCGTCAATAAAGCGGTTGCCTCCTTCGACGCAGTCCACGCCGTCGGCATGGAACTTCAGCGCCATCGTGAAGAACTTGAACTCCTCGTCCAAGAGCTTCATGTAGGGGTCGCCTTTCTCGGCCTCGTTGAGCACCAGCAGCCCTTCGCGATGGAGCGGTTCGAGGTTGGCCTCGATACGCACGGCCTTGTCGGTTTTTTTCTTCTCGTCGGGGATGACCGAGAGGCTGATTCCCGTCTCTTTGGCCTTTCGTGCGAACGCCTTTTTGAATACCTGTTGAAAGAAGGGGTCTTGCAGGGAGTTGTTCTCCTGCACGACGTATATCGCGCGGCATCCACCGGCGCGGGCGTAGAGGTAGAGCGAGAAGAAGTGTGTCACGAACTCCTCGGTGGTCATCTTGCCGAGAAACCCCTTGATGACGTAGAGCACGCGGTCGAGTTTTCCGAGCAGCCACACGGCCTTGAGCGATCCCTGCTTGTTCTTGGCCGCGCCTTTGGCTTCGGACTGCGTCGGGTCGGCATAGATGCAGAGGAACGGGAATCGTCGCAGGTCGGGAATCTTGCCCCACTTGCGCGGGCCGAATATTTTGCCCTCGACAACGGGGTTGTTGAAATACTCGGCCTGCTGCGCCTGTGTCGATATCTTCGACAGCGCACGGTCGATCAACTCCTCGGTGTTCTTCTCCGGCCACGTGCTGCGCCCCTCCGCATCGCGGATGTTCACGATGTCATGGTGGTCGGCCATCGCGCCGGCCCGGACGATGCAGCAGTCCTCGGCGATGATATTGCCGCAGAATACGACCAGCAGCGAGCCGGAGGGGTCGCGGGTCGGATAGAGGGCGTGTTCCCACCAGTCCCACTTGTTGTTCAGGACATCGGGGTTGCGGCAGTCCTCGTCGGTGTCGAAGTCGTCCACGAGCAGCACGTCGGGACGGATCGCCTCGTTGCGTGCGCCGCGCGGCGCATTTCCCGCCCCTACGCCGTAGAACGCCACGCCCTGCCGGGTGCGGAACTCCAGCTCGGCCCACTCGCCCACGGACATCTGCTCGCCGTAGTATTGAATGATGCGGCGATTCGATTCGAGGTTGGCCCGATACGGTGCGAGCAGACGTGCCGCAGCTTTCTCGGTCGCCGAGGCGAGGATGATGGTGCTTTTTCGGCCGGTCAGCGTCAGGTACAGCACCGCGAACATCGTGATGGTGCTCTTGGCCAGCGAGCGGCTCCACGACAGCACCTCGTACCATTCGGGATTGTTGATGATGCGGTGGATGGCTCTCTTCTGGAAGGGTGCGAAGGGATACTTCGCGTATTTCGGGAAGAAGAACTGCATCCATTCGATGGGGTGCGCCTCCAGATAGAGCCGGTGCTTCTCGATCTGAGCCGGGGACATCGTCTCGTCGATGGGCGTGTCGTTGTATATGGATTGCTTGAGGGCTTCCCACTCCTTCAAGGCGTCGCGGTCGATCTGCTTCATCACATCAGGGATTTAAGGAACTTGTCGAACAGAGCGGCGAATGTCTTCGTCAGCGCGGGGTCGACGGGCCGCAGCCATGCCACGAAGCGCTGTGCGGTGCTGACGGCTTCGTGAATACCCAGCTCCGTCTCGAGCTTGCCGATGGCGTTGGTCAGTTTGGCGATGGCGTCGGCCTCTTTGGGCGTCGCGAAGCGCTGACCCTGCTCGCGTCCGAGAATGACGTTGTTGATCTCCATGATCTGCCGCTGCAGGTTCTTGATCTGCTCCTCGCGGGTCATGGTCAGCGACGCCTTGTGCTTGTCCCATTTGTCGGCCTTCGCCCAGCGTATGACGGTCTGCCGCGACACGCCGCACGCCTCGGCGATTTCTGCCTGCGTGCGGTTTTCGTTCAGGTACATCGAGAGCGCCCAGCGGCGCATCTGTTCGGAGGTCATTTTCGACATTGCTTCATGATTTGTTGTCTGCAAAATTGACCTATAAAACGCTGCCGAGCAAATGATAAAAATAGGATGCGACTTTACGGTTGCATCATGCAATCAGAACGTTGCATCATAAAATTCCGATTTGCAGAGGCCGAAAATGACACTCAATTTTGCGGCAAACAAAGCACGAAATGGAGCGCATTTTCAATATCATTCCCGGGCCGCAGGAGGACACTTGCTGCATCCTGTTATACGGCGAAATCGGCGACTATGGCGATGTGGGCGCCGAGGATGTCGTCCGTCAGATCGCCGCTGCCGAGCGAACCTACCGCAAGATCGACGTAAGGATCAACTCCGTCGGCGGCGATGTGGCCGCAGGTATCGCCATCTTCAACTTCCTGCGGCAGTCCGCGGCCGACATCACCATCTACATCGACTGCATCGCGGCATCTACGGCGTCGTTCATCGCCGGCTGCGGCAAGCGTGTCAAGATGAGCCGCTACGGCCAGATCATGATCCACCAGCCTATGAGTGACGTGTTCGGCAATGCCGCCAAGTTGAAGGATTGCGTCGTCCACCTCGAGCAGATCGAGAACACGCTGTGCGAGATTTACGCGGAGCGCACGGGCAAGAGCGTCGAAGAGATACGCACGACCTACATGGATGGCCGAGATCATTGGCTGACTGCCGAGGAGGCGCTGGCCGAGGGTTTCGTCGACGAGATCTTCGATGACGACCGCACCGCTGTCTCTGCGTCGCTTACGCCGCGCGAGCGCTGCGAGCGCTACACGGCACTTTACATCGAACATGTTTCACTTAAAAATCAAGAACAGATGATCAACAAACTCAGATCGATGCCGGCCTTTTCCGACTGTGCGGACGAGGCGGCAGTCATGTCGCGCATTACGGAGGTCGTGAACAAGGCCCAAGAGCACGCGGCGGTGGTCGCCGAGCGCGACGCTCTCAAGGAGAAGGTCGCCGATCTCGAACGCAAGGAGCGCGAAGCCGCGGAAGCGGCCTACGATGCCGAAGTCGACACGGCACGCGAGGAGGAGCGCATCGGCGCCGACGAAGTACCGGGCTTCAAGGCGCTGATGCGCAAAGACCCCGAGAACACGCGCACGCTGCTTGCGGCACGCAAGCCCAAGCGCCGCATCATGCAGACCCTCGCCTCGGCGACCGGCGCCGAAGGCAAGACCGACAAGGACTACCTCGCCGAGCGTGAAGCGGAGGTTCGTGCCCGTCTCAAACAGTAATCAATCATCAATTCATTCAATTATGGCAAATCCGAATATTCAAACCGCCTACGGCGGCGAAGTCCTCGACCAGATTCTGGTCATGGCCGCCACGGGCAATCAGCTCTTCGAGAAGGGGCTGATCCACATGGAGACGAGCATCGGCGATAAATTCTACATCCCGCGTCTCCAGCTTTCGAAGCTGCTGCAGAAGCGCGTCGAGATGCCCAAGAGCGAGAACTCGAAGGGCGAGTTCAAGATCGACGAGCGTCTTCTGAAGCCCGAGGACATCATGGTCTACACGGAGTTCAACCCGCGATCGTTCGAGAAGTTCTGGAAAAAGTGGCAGCCGACGGGCAACCTCGTGTTCCGGCAGCTTCCGAGCGACGTGCAGGTGACGCTTCTGAGCGAGGTGCTCAAGCAGGTCGGCACGGAGCTGGGCTATCATTTCATTCAGGGCGTGTCGGGCGATGGCGAGGAGCAGTTCTTCAACGGCATCCTCACGCGCATGCTGGCCGATCCCGATGTGGTGAAGGCGACCTGTGCGGAGACGAGCCAGATCAAGCGTCTGCGCGCCGTCTGGGAGAAGACGGCGGATAAGGTTCGCGATCAGGCGAACTTCACTTTCCTGATGTCGTCCGCCGACTTCGACAAGTACGACAACGAGCTCACGGATCTGCATCACAAGGGCGCCGATCCGACCTCGACGAACATCGCCCGCTTCAAGGGCAAGCGCATCGCTGCGCTGAACGACTGGCCCGACGGCGTGATCGTCGGTACGATCTGCTCGCTGGGCACGGATTCGAACCTCTACGCGGGCTGCAACCTCGCCGACGACTACGAGTGCCTACAGGTCGACAAGGTGCAGGCCAGCGGCGAACTGTACTTCATCAAGATGCTGATGAAGGCCGACACGCAGATCGCATGGGGTCAGCTGGTGACGCTGCTCGACTGCCGCGCCGGAGAAGAGCCGTCGGACGACCAGAAGGGTGATCAGAATGGCGACGAGGAGGTCGTCGGATAATCGAATACGAACGCATTAAACTGAAAGATTATGAAAGCTAAACTGAAAGTGCTGGTTCCGTTCACGGACAAGAACGACCGCACGGTACGCTACAAGGAAGGCGATACGGTCTCCTTCGACGACATCGAGCGCGTCAACGATCTTGTCGCGCGCAAAGTCTGCCGTCTCGAAGCCTTCGAGGCCGAGAAGCCGGAGGCTGCTGCAGCCAACGAGATCGCCGTCGGTGACAAGAGCTATCCTCTCGCCGCCGTGAAGGTCGCGCTGGAAGCCATCGGCGTCACCGTTTCGAAGAATGCGGGTGTTCCGGCCGTCGGCAAGGCCGTTGCAGGGCTGACCAACGACGAGCGTGCGAAGCTGGCGGAGACCCTGACCGCATCGGAGGAGTAACCGGGCATAGCGTATGACACCTTCGGAATTCAAGCGTACTTACTATCCGGCCATCGAGCGCGTCTGTGCCGGGACAGGGCTTCATCCGCTCTTCGTCGCGGCGCAGGCTGCGCTCGAGACGGGCTGGGGCAAGCATGCCATCGGCAACAACCTCTTCGGCATCACGGCCGGCGACAAGTGGACGGGCAAGCGTCGGATCGTGCGCACGACGGAATACTTCCGGGACGACCGTCAGGGCGGCAATTTCGTCCGCGTGCATTCGATTACGCCGTTGGCCGACGGACGCTACCGCTACGACGTCGACCGTGCCTTCCGCGACTACGACACGGTGGAGGAGTGCCTGCGCGACCACTTCAAGGTCTTGTCTGCGAAACGCTACGCTGCAGCGATGCCGTATCGCGACGATGTGCGGCGGTTCGCCTGCGAGGTCGCAAAGGCCGGCTATTGCACGGCCGATCCGGCGGTGTATGCCGACAGCATCGCGAAAATCGCACGCATGATCGAGCGGGCTTAACTTCAATAGAAACAGAGAAATGGATAGCGTAGTGATGCAAATACTGGCGTGGGCGCTTCCGAGCGGCTTCTTGTCATCCGTGGTGACATGGCTGGTCACGCGCCGTCAGCGGAATAACGATTTTCTGGCGTCGCTGCAAAAGTCCATTGACCTGCTGACGGAGAAGTACACCGAGACGCTCAATGAAAACGTGCGTCTGCAAGCGGATAACGCCCACCTGCTGGCCAATCAGAAAGTCATGGAGGAGAAGATCGACGCCCTGAATAAAAAGATCGATCAGTTAACCAAACAGCTCAAAACACAGAATGAAAAATCGAATTCGGGGAATTCCCCTCGTAGTGCTCCTCGTCGCTCTGCTGATGGCGGCGTGCGGAGCAATCAAGAACACGACGAGCGAGCAGACGGCCTCGTCGGAGCAGAGCAGCTTCGGCGTGCAGCTCGAAGCGCAGGCCGCCACCGTTCGCGACACGCATCGGCATGCGCAGCAGCAGACGCAGACGGACTCGACGACAACACGCCGGGAGTATGCGGAACCGGTTCCGGAGGAGCGGACGGACATGACGATTCCGACGCAGAGCCTCCTTGATCTTCCCGACGGCGCGAAGTACAGTGCACAGAACGGCCGTGCGAGCATCGAGGCCGAGCGTCAGGGCGACAAGATCGTCGTTCGGGGCAGATGCGACAGCATCGCCCGGCGCTGCACCTACTTCGAGAACCGCGTCTTCCGACAACGCGTCCTTATCGATTCGCTCACGGCTCGGCTGGATGAGATGCAGGCATACCGTGCACGCGCCGACTCGCTGCTGTTGGCCGCAGTTCTGACCCAACGAACGGTCGAGCGCACGAAACGGCCGCCCGCCACATGGTATCGGTGGCTGCTTGCAGGCTTCCTTGCGGGAGGGACTGCGACGGCTTTGCTTACGAAAACCAACCCGCTGAAAAGTATTGTAAAACTCATTAAAAACATCGTGTAATATGGCAGACAGCACACAGCAGACCCCTGCATCGGAACACGACGGGTTCATCTACGGTCTCGAATCTTTCGTCTTCGACGGCAAGGAGTTGGGGCTTATCAGCAACGACGGTCTGGATTGGGGCGGCGACGAACCGTCGACGAATAAAATCTGGGCTGCACAGAAACGTTCGGCTCCTGTGAAGGAGATCGAAGAGAATCCCGGCACGAGCGAGATCGAATTCGACCTGATCGAACTCAAGCCCGCGAACCTCGTGCAGGTGATGGGCGGTACGACCTCTAAAAACGGCAAGAAGTGGAACGCGCCCTCGAAGCGCATCAAACTGGAGGGGCCGGTTGTCATCCGCTCGGCGGACGGCTCCGAGACCGAAGCCGCAAAGGTTTCGCTTCTGGCCTATCCGCGCGGCAAGTACGACTATTCGGACGTGATGAAGATTCACTGCAAGGCAACCTTCCTGCTGCCGGATGATTCCGCAGCATCGCCTTACGGCTTCGACTTCGCTCCGGACGAGGAAGAGGAAGTTGTCGGATAGCACCGTCGAGCGATGAATGCGAATCCGCACATCGAAATTGAGGCAGCGGAGACTCTGCTGGACATCGGAGTCTCGCTGCCCTTTTTCAAAATCCCGTTTACCCGCAAGGTCGTGCGTCTGACGATGCGTCGGCCGTGTCTGGGCGGTCAAATACGCCTCGCACGGCTCTACCTCCAGACGGGCATCACCTACGAGCGGATGCTGGAGTTCACCAAGCACGAGGAGCTGGCCTACATGGCGCTGCACGGGCGGCGAGTGTCGAAAATGGTGGCCCTGACGATTTGCCGGGGAGCTTTCTCTACGTGGCTGTTCTCCGGCCTTCTGGCATGGCTGCTGCGCTGGTTCGTCGATGACGAGTACCTGCGTGCCGCGAACATGCAGTTCCTGCGCCTGCTGGGGACGAAGTCTTTTATGAGTATTATCAGATCGATCTCGACGGCGAACCCGATGAGACCGAGGCTGAGCCGCGAAAGAAGAAAAAAGGGGAGTTAAAGACCGTCTACGAAGGTTCCCATAGCCCCTTCGGAATGGTGTGGCAGATCGCTGCCGCGACAGGCTGGAGCGTCCGATATATCCTCTGGGGAGTGAACTATCAGACGCTGCGCATGATGCTGGCAGACGCGCCGCGCTACGTCAAGAAAAAAGAGAAGTCGCGAACGCTTTCCGGCTTCATACAATCGAGACTCAAGAAAACAAGTAAACCGCATGCCGAAACCCGTTGAAATAGAATTTTTGATGCGCGACAAGCTCTCCGGCGGCCTCGATGCCGTCGGGAAGTCTGCCGAGGCGCTCGGAGATCGTGTCGAGCGGGTTTCGCAAAGCATCACGGAGCGCATCGCGGCGCAGCGCGAACAGGTACGCTACGTCGAACAATGCCTGAAAGACCTGCGGCGTCAGTACGACCGGCTGGGGCCGGGCAAGGCGCAGACGGAGATGCGCGCGGAGATCGAAGCCTGTACGCGTGCGCTCGAAGAGGACAAAGCCGTGCTGAACGGACTTCGCAGCGAGCACGAAAAGAACTCTGCGACGGCCCGCGGGCTTACGATGGAGCTGCGGCAGCTTCAGGGAGCAATGGCGAAGATGCGCCTCGAGGGGCGCCAGAACTCGCAGGAGTACCAGACGATGGCACAGCGTGCCGCATTGTTGCAGGATACGCTGGGCGACCTGCGCACGCAGACGAAGATTCTCTCGCACGACAATGCCGGGCTTCAGGGCTTGATAAGCGGTGCGAGCGGCGTTGCCGGGGCCTTCACGATGGCTACGGGCATCATGGGCGCCTTCGCGTCGGAGAACGAGAACCTCGTCAAGATTCAGACGCGCGTGCAGAGCGTGCTGGCCATCACGATGGGCTTGCAGCAGGTGATGAATGCCCTGAACAAAGATTCCGCCTTCCGGCTCGTGACGGTCGTCAAGATGAAGAACCTGCTGACGGCGGCCAATACTCGGCTGGCCGCGTCGCTGGGCATCTCGACGGCTGCGGCCTCGGCGCTCATGGCGACGCTGACGCTGGGGCTGTCGGCCGTCATCACGGGTCTGATCGTCCTGTGGGATCGTTATTCCGACTCGCAGGAGGCTGCTGCCGCCAAAGCCAAAGAGCGCGTGGAGATCGAGAAGGAGGGCCGTGCGCAGATGATCAAGACGCGCTTCGAGATCGACTCGACCCTGAAAAGCCTCAAGGAGTTCAACGGCACGAAGGAGCAGGAAAAGGCGAAGGTCGAAGAACTCAATCGTAAATACGGCGAGAGCTTCGGCTACTACAACACTATTGCCGAATGGTACGATGTGCTGCTTCAAAAGGGCGAAGCGTACATTCAGATGCTCTTTTTGCAGGCGAAGGTGCAGGCTCTCATCAATAAGGCTACCGAGGCGGACGAGCAGGTGAATACGCTTCAGGCTACTCCGGCCGATAAAGTCAAGGGCGCCACCGGCGGCTTCGGCCGTTGGATGGCCAAAGTGGGCGGCGCGCAGATGGGGATACTGCCCAGCGAGATGGATCGCGAGGTCGACAAGTCGAATGAGAAAGTAAAAGCGAGGTTGGTACAGGCCGCTCGGGAGCAGCGTGACGCCTACCTCGACGAGGCGAAGAAGCTGGTGGAGGACATCGCCGATCTGGGCAAGGAGTCCGGTCTCGGCGGGTTCATCGCGCCTCCGAAGGACGGCTCCGGCGATGTATCCAAGCTCACGCAGAACCTCGTGGATTACGAGACGAAGGCCCGCCGGCGCATCGAGGATACGCGCATTTCGCTGATGAAGGAGGGCTTCGAGAAGGAGCGCGCCGAGGCGCAGAATGCCTTCGAGCAGGAGAAAACTCGTATTGCCAAAGAGGAGCAGGAGCGGCTTCAGCTTTACGAGCGTCTGCGCAAGGCCGGCGGGAAGGTTACGCCGGGACAGAAAAGTACGATCCTTGCCCAAGCCGCCGCGCAGCGTGTGCAGGCGGCCCGGAAGCTCGACCATACGCTGGCCGAGATCGACAAGAAGGAAGAGAAGGCGGATGCGGATCACCTCGAGAACCTTCTCAAAACCTACAAGGATTACGCTACGGAGCGCGAGGATGCCGAGCGCAAGCACGATAAGGCCATTGCCGCGCTGCGGAGCCATCTGAGCGACGAGCGTCTGGCAGCGTTGGGCAAGCAGATGACGGATCGTTTCGTCGGTAATGTCGATCTGCTGGCCCGGCCGATGATCGACGCGGCGCGTCTGGCGGAGAAGGGGTGGCAGGATGCCGGCGAGGGCATAGCTACGGTGTTCAGCTCCCAGTTCGGCATCGATGATGCTGCCGGCAGGCGCCACGAGATTCTCATCACGCCGATTCTCCCCAACGGCGATGTCCTTTCGGAAGAGGAACTGAATGCGTACATCGACGAGTCACTGAACGGCGCCGAGGACATTCTGAAAGCCGATACGCTGGGTCTGGTGATCGCCGTCGATGTCGATCCGGACGGTACGGCGGGCGAGGCATTGCATCTGCTGCAGGAGAAGTACTACGCGCTCAAACAGGATATGGAGGGCAATGCTGCTTCCGATGCGCGTATCCGCCGTGCGCTCAAGGTCGCCGAAGATACGAAGAACCGGGAGCTGGCCGATCTGTCGAGCCTTCTTGCGAAATACCGGGATTTCGAGGCGCAGCGTGCGGAGATCAGGCGTCAGGGCAACGAGGATATCGCCGCGCTTGAAGAGCAGCGCACGGAGGCCAATTCGGAGCAGATCGACCGTGCCATCGCCGTAGCGCGTCAGAAGATCGAGGAGGGCATCCGCTCGGTGAACGACGCCGAGGCTGCGAGCGTCTCCAAAGACAACGGATTCCTCAAGCAGCTTTTCGGCGACTATTTGTCGATGTCGTTCGACAAACTGCGCGATCTGATCGCACAGGCCAAGCAGCTGCAGGCGTATCTGAACGGCAAGGGGTCTGCGGAGGGCATCACTTTTATCTCCGCTGCGGAGCTGAAGAATATCGAGAAGAGTCCTGCGGAGTTGGACAAGCTGCGCAAGGCACTCGACAAGTTGCTCCAGACGGGCAAGAAGGGCGGAACCAACAAGTGGGAAAACATCTTCAAGACTTTCGAGAAAGGTCTGGCCGAACTCAAAGGTGCGAACGGGATCAAGGATATCTCCGGAGCTATCGGGACTATCGGCGGCGCCGCGGCGGACGCTGCGGGGGAACTCGCCGCGATGTTCGATCAGATGGGCGATACTCAAACCGCGGATGCCATCAGCGGCGTGCAGCAGGTCATGAGCGCCGTGTCGAACATCGGTCAGGGGTTCGCCAAAGGCGGCATCGTAGGCGGTATCGGAGCTGCCATCGGCGAAGCGATGAACTTCATCGGCCAAGCCTTCGCCGCCGAAGCCCGGCATCGTGAGGCACTGAAAGAGATCGAGCGTGCGAAACTCGACTTCCAGCGACAGTACAATCTCGCGCTGCTGGAGCAGAACCTGTTGCTGAAAGAGGCGACGAGTGTCTTCGGGGAGCGCCAGATCATGAAGGCGGCCAACGCCATGCAAGTTTACAAGGAGGCTCTTTCGCAGTTCGAAGCCGAAATGAAGGGCTCGGCTCCTACAATGAACTGGATCGAGCGCTTCACGGGCGACGCTTTTGGGACGTACGCAGCACGCATGGCGCAGTACCGGGAGGGCATCTACGGACTCGCTTCGGCCCAAATCGTCACAGGGCACAAAAAGACGGGGCTGTTCGGCTGGGGCAAAGGCAAGGATTTGTACAGCAGTATTCTCTCTGTCTATCCGGAGTTGATTGACGCGAATGGCGAACTGGATACTGCGATGCTCCAGACGATTCTCGACACGCGTAAGATGTCGGACGAGACGCGCAAATATCTGGAGAACCTCATCGAGTTGAAGGGTGCGATGGACGAGGCGGAGCAGGCGTTGGAAGACTACCTGTCCTCGACTTTCGGGTCACTGGGCGACAGTGTGCTGGATCGTGTCCGCGACATGGCAAAAGGTGTCACGGGAGTCTACGGCGACATGTGCGACGACATCTCGTCCAAGCTCGAGGAGTTGGCCGAGCAGGTCGTCTACTCGCTGTTCTTCGCCGACAAGTTCGACAAGTTGCAGGACGACCTGAAATCGATCTACGCGAGCGGCAAGAGCGAAGAGGACATCGCCTACGACGTGATGGATCTGCTCGACGACTTCTACTCGGGTATAGGTTCGAATATGGACACTGCCGAGGCGTGGATGGAGGAGTTCGCGAAGCGCGCCGAGGAGATGGGGTACGAGCTGTGGAAGCCGGACGCGACCACGCAGAGCGGTAAGGCCGGAGCCTTCACGACCATGACGCAGGATCAGGGCTCGAAGCTCGAGGGGCTGATGACGTCGCTTCAAATGCACGGTGCGAGCGTCGACGACAAGATGGATGACATCGCCGAAGGTCTGGGCTCCTCGCTCGATGCGCTGAACAGAATAGCGAAAAATACCGATACGTTGCCGCAGATATTGGCCTTGTGGCAGGCCATCAAGCGGGATGGTTTGAAAGCAAAATAGCGATATGGATGTACTGAAAGGACTTTTGCTAATCAATGACGTCGACCCGTTCGATGCCTACGGGGCGTTCCTCGCGGAGGACAAGCCCGGCGACATGAAGAACTACTCGTCGCTGCTGAAACCCGCAGCGGTCAAGACGCAGAAGGAGGTGTCGTTGCGGGAACGTCACGGCGTGACGGTTCCCTCGACTATCGTGCAGCGCCGCGAGGCCCGTGACGTATCGCTGCAGTTCGCCATCTTGGCCGCCGACAGGGAGGAGTTCCTGTCGCGCTATGCGTCTTTCGTCGAGATGCTCCAGACGGGCGAGGAGGGGTGGCTTGATTTCTACTTCCCGGAGATGAACCGCCACTTCCACCTGTTCTACCGCGAGGCGTCGGACTATAAGCAGTTGACGGATTTCGAGGGCGAGGTCGCCGGCAAGTTCACGGTGAAATTTCGCGAGCCTTTGCCGTCGTTTTAACCCCATTCAAACGCCGTTCGAACGGCATTCGAACATGAAGATAGGAAAAGATAAGATCAAGCATTTCGCCGTCTGCTTCGCAGTCGTCTTCGCGCTGGGCGCGCCCGGCGTTTGGCTGGCTGCGGGATTGGCTCTGGGCAAGGAGTACGGCGACAAGAACGCCTCCGGCAACCATTGGTGCTGGTGGGATTTGTCGGCGGATGCCCTCGGCATCGCTGCTGGATACGGATGTTGCTGGCTGCTCATGAAACTATGGAACTGAAAGTCTATAACCGGAAGAGTGTGCTGAAGCTGACGGTCTCGCCGTCGGAAAACTCCACGCGTCAGAAGCGGCTGATGGGCGACCACGTACTCGGTCTGTCGTTCACGGCTTTCGAATGCGTGCCGTTGGAGGTCTACGACTACGTGGACTTCGAGGGCGTGCGCTTCTGGATTACGGAGGAGTACGCCCCGAAGCAGACCTCGACGGTCGAATGGGAGTACGATTGCAAGTTTTACGGCATCGAGAGTCTCATGAGGCAGGCCCTCGTGCTGAAGATAGTCGACGGGGAGAACGATCCGATCTTCTCGTTGACGGCTCCGGCCCGCGAGCATATGGCTCTTATCGTGGCCAATATCAACCGGCAGATGGGCACGACCGACTGGAAGGTCGGCGAGGTTCTCTCGACGGAGAACCTGACCCTCGACTACGAGGGAACCTATTGCGACGAGGCGCTCTCGATGCTGGCCGATGCCGCGAAGACGGAGTTCTGGACGGACGGCATGACCGTGAACCTCTGCCGCTGCGAATACGGCGACGAGGCGGTGCTGGGCTACGACAACGGCCTCGTGTCGCTGGAGCGGGAATCCGCCGACAACGTCAAGTTCTTCACGCGTCTGTTCCCCATCGGCTCGACGCGCAACATCGATCCGGATGAGTACGGCTACAGCCGGCTGCAACTGCCCAGCCGTCGGTCGTATGTGGAGCAGAACACGCAGCAGGGCATCGTCGAGCACTACGAGCGGGATGCCTTCTCGGGTATCTATCCGCGGCGTATCGGCACGCTTTCAGGTGTCCGCAGCGAGCAGCATACGGACGATGACGGCGAGCCTTTCACGATCTACTACGTCAAGGACACGAGCCTGACGTTCGACCCGAACAGCTACGAGATCGGAGGTCTCGTGAAGCAGATGACCTTCCAGAGCGGCGAGCTGAACGGCCGGGACTTCGAGGTGAACTACGACACGAAGACGCGGGAGTTCGAGATCATCACCCAATGGCCCTACGACGACGATACGCAGTTGCCGGGCGGGCTGCTGATCCCGAAGGTCGGCGACGAATACATCCTGTGGAATATCCGCATGCCGAAGGAGTACTACACCCTTGCCGAGCAGGAGTTCGCCGAGGCCGTGGACGAGTACCTGCTCGAACACGATCAGGATCGCTACGTCTATAAGGGCCGCACGGATTATGTCGAAGTCGCCCGGCGGCGCCTTACGCTCGACGTCGGTCGGCGCGTGCGGCTGGAGAGCAACGAATACTTCCCCGGCACGGGTTATCGGACGAGCCGCATCACCTCGATCTCTCAGAGCGTGCAGTACCCCTCGGAGATGGACATCGAGGTGAGCGACGTGCTGGGCAAAGGCGCGCTGGAGAAGATCGACGAGGAGCTGGGCGAGGTGCGCCACTACGCCAAAACGGCTTCGGCGGGGCTTCCGGATATCGTGCGGAGCTGGGAGAACACGCCGGCCAGCGACTTCAATCTTTTCTCGGCGAAGCGCAGCCGCAAGGAGTTTCTCAATAAGCGGGAGAACGACACGGCGCAGGGGCTGATCACCTTCGAGCAGGGTTTGCGCCTCGGCGGCTTCAAGAGCGGCATTGTGGGCGGGGAGATAGACGCTGCGGGCAATGCGGAGCTGCTGTCTGTCGTCGTGCGCAGCCTCCTGCGATCCCCGTCGTTCGTCGACGGTCTGTTAGGGTCGGGATGGCAGTTGGAGATGGATGCGGACGGCATATCGCATCTGGCGGTGGATCGCCTGACGGTTCGTCAGACGATGCGAGTTCTGGAGCTGCTCGTGGAGAAGGTTCGCTCGGTGGGCGGCGAACTGGTCGTGTCGGCCGCTGACGGAAAGATCTCCGGTGTCGACATGGACGCTGCGGGGCAGCACTACCTGCTGACCTTCGAGATGGGGTGTCCGTTCGTCGCCGGCGACCTCGTCCGCTGCAAAGTCGAAGGCGGTGCGGCTTCGAAATCCTACTGGGTCGAGATCGCTGCGGTGGAGGGCGGTGTGGCGAGGGTTGTCGCCTCGGAATTCGGAGGTGCGCTGCCGGCCGTCGGCGACGAGTGCGTGCTGATGGGCAGCACGTCCGATCCGCAGCGTCAGGGATTGATCCTGATCTCGGCGACCGATGACGGGCAGCCGCGCATCGATGTGATGAACGGCGTGAGCGGCAAGACGCTCGCCGGCTGTCTTCATGCCCGCATGGGCAATCTGGACGGCATCGCCGATTCGTGGTTCCCCGCAGACGACCAGCCGCACGGATACGGCCTGTATGCGGACAACGCCTATCTGCGCGGCCGCTTTCTGCTCACCACGGGCGAGGATGTCCTGACGAAGTTCGAGGTGATGGAGGGTACGATCCGTTCGAGCGTCGAATCGATGCGCAACGACTTCACGACGGGCCAGAGCTTTCTGAACAACCCGAATTTCGGCAATGGCATGCGCTACTGGGACTCGGACAACGACATCGCCTTCTTCACGCTCGGCGGGAAGTGGCTGTGGGTGAACGGCGCTCCCTATTCGAACAAGGGCAGCTATGCGGGCGTCGAGTACGTCGACGGCCGCACGGTGATGTGCATCAACAACAATTACATCCTCCAGAAGAACGCCGACTTCAAGACACGGCCGGCCTACGAGCCGGGGCTGGACGGGCTGCTCAAGGCCAAGCCGGTGTTCCTCACGTTCTTTTACAAATGTACGGAGCCGGGGACGCTCGACATTGTGTTCGAAGGTGTCGACCAGACGGGATTTCAGAACTTCCAAGAGTTCCGCATCACGCAGGATATCGCCGCCGGCGAAGGTTACCGCACGTTCGAAGGCAGCGGCCTGTGGAACGGTACGGGCGACTTCCGGCTGTCGTTCAGCGGCAAGATGTACCTCTACATGCTGATGCTGTCGCTCGACCATATCGAGGACTTCGTCTACTCGCACAAGACGCTCTTCGAGCAGACCGACCTACTGGTGAAGATCGCCACGGAGTCATTCGACAAGGACGGGAACCTCATCAACACGACGGGCCTCGTCAGCCGCGAAGATGTCGCCGGGATGTACGCCATCGCGGGGGACGGCACGCTGCAATCGTTCGTCGGCGCCTCGGCGGAGGGTGTCTTCATCAAGGCAGCCAGCATCAAACTGGAGGGACTGGTCACGGCGAACGGGAACTTCAGGATTCTGGAGGACGGAAGCGTCGAGGCCGCCAACGGGGTCTTCAAGGGTGAGATCGAGGCGACGAGCGGAACCATCGGGGGCTTCGAGATCGGCCGGAACCGCATCGGGGCTGTTGCGTCGCAGACAGGCTCCGGGGGCAGTTTGGCTATTTATGAGAATTTTTTCCGCGTGGGCGGCGACTCGGGCTACGTGATGCTGGGCAACGACGTGATCCCAGCCTCGGCCGGCGGAGCTTTCAGCGCGGCCGGACGTGTCGTGAACCGGAAGCAGAATACGGGGGCGCAGTGGGGCTTCGATACTGCGAACTACGGCTTGTTCATCGACGTGAGTGGCGGTACGAAGAACTACGGCGTCAGCAGCAATGCGGCGTTGATCGCACCCTCTTTCGTCGGCACGAAGGCCGGCATCCTGACGTTCGACAGCGGCAGCTACAAGGTCGACTTCTCGCAGCACAACGTCATATTGATGTACTACAACGATCCGAATTACAGCGGGATGAATGTCGAACTTCCCAGCGAGCTCTCCGTCGCCCGTCAGTTCGGGCTGTCGGTGCTGCCGGACGACTTCGCGGCCACCGTAACGTTCCGTGTCCGTCCGGGTTCGAAGAGGATCACCCTGCAGGGCATCTACAACCACAATGAGGCGCTCGTGGATTACGGAATGGAGGCCGGGGATTCCGTCGCCGTGCTGATTACGAAGATCGACGGGTTCCGCTACCAGATATTGAACCACTCAAATTAAGGAGAAATGAAAAAAATCAACCTCAAGGAATTCGATGTCTTCACGGACATCTCGAAACGGCAGCGCGTACGTTGCGACATGCGTCGGAGCGTCGCCAATCTGCTCTACAACCAGATGCACGGCATCGAGGCGCTGAATCTCGCTTTGACGATCCATCGCAGCGACGGGGAACTGCCGGTTTCGGACGACGACCTGCATATGCTTCAGACGGCCGTCGAGCGCTTCGGAACCCCCGCATTGATCGACGCGTTCGCAGAGCACGTCAAGGAATACAACGAGAACCCTCAAACGGAATAGGATATGGCAATCACGGATGAAGAGAAGAATCTTCTCAAGAAAGAGATTCTGGATGAGATTAAGGCGTCGTCGCAGGGCGTTCTGGAACTGGAGAAGGTCACGGCGCTCACGGGAGTGAACTCGCTGCCGGCGATGCAGGGCACGAAGGTGGTACTTGTACCCCTGCCGCTGCTGTCGAAGCCGGCGGAGGATGCTGCCGCTGTAGCTCTTGCAGCCGCCTCGGAAGCTGCGGACGCCACGGCCGAAACGGAGAATGTCGCGGACATCACGCGGGAGCTGGCCAAAGAGATGGCTGCGGCCACGGCCGCGACGAAGAGTGCCACGGCTGCTGCCGAGGGTGTCGTCGCGGAGTTTAATGCCGTTGCAGAAACGGCTCTGGGCGGCACGTCGCTGTTCAACGTCAACGCGCGTTGCGGCGATGCGACCTATACGTTGGAAACTGCGCTGCAGGCGCTCGCAGCACAGGAGATGAACGACGGCGTTGCCTACCGAAAGAAAGGACTTGTCGTCACCTACCGCATCGATGCAGCCAAATGGGAGACGCGGCAGTTCATCGGGTCGACGCTCGACGACTGGATGCAGGAGGCCCTCTGGCAAGGCTTCGGCAGCGGCTCGGGCGCCGGCAATGTGTACAACGTGACGGCGCTGCTTCCTCTGGATAGCGGTTACTACACGCTCGCGACGGCCCTTGCCGCCGTGGCTCGGGAGAAGGGACAGGCGCGCGGTCTTGTTCTGACGTTCGCCGTCAGCGACGGGGAGTGGCAGAGCTACCAGTTCATCGGCGCCACGCTGGAGGGTTGGAACGACACGGCGCAATGGCGGGAGTTCGGCGGCGGCGTAAGGAGCGTCACGGTGAACGGCGGCGCGAAGATGCAGCCCGACAGCGATGGCAACGTCGATATCCCTGTGCCGACGGTCGACGACTCGCTGGATGCGGAGTCCACGAACCCTGTGGAGAATGCAGCCGTCGCGCGCCGTCTGAACGAGATCGACGCCAGTACGGTGTTTGGCATGACGGCCGATCTGAACGACGACGAGTCGAGCGTGCGTCTGTCGCTCACGAATAAGTCGGGTGCGGAGATCGCCGGCGTCGACATCCCTGCGGGCGGTGGTGGTGACGGAGAGAGCGTCACGACGAAGATCGTACTCTCGGCCGGCGTCGATCACCCTGTCGTCAAGGAGGGCGGCTCGGTGCGTCTGACCTATACCTACGACCACCAGTACGCTGCCGGCGACGATGCCGGAACCACCACGGGCCAGAAGGCGACGATTCGGATCACAGCCGCGCGCGGCTCTGTCGAGGCGTTCGGGGAGACGGTTCAGGATGTTTCGAAGGGCAGCTATACGCTCGACCTTACGCCCTACCTGCAGGCCGGCGTTACGGACATCTACGTGCGCGCCACGACGACCGACCCGGAGACGGGCCGCCAGCAGTCGAAGCAGTCGTATGTCTCGGTGCGCGTCGTCGCGCTGTCGCTTTCGAGCAACTACAACCTCGCGACGGGACTCGCCGCGGGCGGCTACGGAGCGGAGGATACGGCCGTAATCCCCTTCACGGTGAGCGGTTCGGGCACGAAGGTCGTCACGCTCTACGTGGACGGTGTGCAGAGCGATACGGCTACCGTTACGAAGTCGGGCACGACGAACGGGAGCTTCTCGCTTCCGATGTCGGGTTTTTCGGCCGGCCGGCATACCGTCCAGCTGGTCGCGGAGGTCGCTGTGAGCGACGAGTCGTCGCTGCGTTCTGAGAGCGTCTACCTTGACCTGCTGCGGCGCGGTGCGGGCGGTGCGTTCGTCGGTACGATGCACCGCTTCGCCGACGGCCGCATCTTCACCGACGAGCACCTGTTGCCGCGTCTGAGCGTGGGCCGCTACGAGCAGCTCGCCTTCGATTTCGTGGCCTATGACCCGGCGCAGACCCCGGCGGCAGTCTCGATCTTTGAGAATGACTCTCTGACGCAGGACGTGAGCGTTCCACGCACGACGCAGCACTACGCCAACCGCTTCTCCGCACAGGGTGCGGTCACGCTGCGCTTCCTCTGCCGGGGCGTCGAGTACGTTCTTCCGGTGACGGTAGAGCCTTCGGATATCGATATCGAGGAGACGACGGCAGACCTTCGGCTGCGGCTCTCGGCCGCGGGCCGTTCGAATGCCGAGGCCGACCCTGCGACGTGGAGCTACGGCGACGTGCAGAGCACGTTCGAGGGCTTCGACTGGAGCAGCAGCGGCTGGACGGGCGATGTGCTGCGGATGCGCAACGGCGCCCGCGTGGAGATCGGGATGCAGCCGTTCGCCGCGGACGCGACGTCGAAAGGCGCTACCTACGAGTTCGAGCTTCGCTGCTCGAATGTCACGGATCGCGACGGCGAGGTGCTCTCGTGCCTCGCGGAGGGTATCGGCTTCCGCCTCACGGCGCAGGAGGCGCTGCTGACGGCCTCGGGCGGTACGCAGGTGGGTACGAAGTTCGCCCCGGACATCGACCTGAAGATCGGCTTCGTTGTAGGCGCGAAGTCCGGCCACCGGCTGCTGGAGCTGTACGTCAACGGCGTGCGTTGCGGCGCCAAGCAGTACGCCTCGACGGAGAGCCTGTTGCAGGCGGTGCCGGCGGGTATTAGCATCGGTTCCGCGGCTGCCGATGTCGATCTGCGGATGCTGCGGGTCTATGACCGTGCCCTGTCGGACGACGAGATGCTGTCGAACTACATCGTCGACCGTCTGACGACCGAGGAGATGGTACGCCTTTACCGCCAGAACGACGTGCTGGACGACGAAGGCGACGATATCGGCATCGAGAAGCTCCGCGCGCAGGGCAAGTCTGTGTTCCGCATCGTCGGTGACGTGGAGCTTGTCAATGAGACGAACAACAAGAAATTCGAGGTTCCGGTCGATTTCTACTTCTACTCGGCCTACGGCAAGGAGTACGACTTCGTGGCCCGCAATATCGGCCTGCGCATTCAGGGAACCTCCTCGACGACCTATCCGCGGAAGAACTACCGCCTGTATTTCGACCGACGGGAGAAGTACGGCACGACGCTGGAGGTGAACGGCGTCGATGTTCCTGATCTGAAATACTCGTTCAAGCCGGGCGCGCGTCCGGTGTCGATCTTCTGCCTGAAGGCGGACTTCTCGGACTCCTCGTCGACGCACAACACGGGCGCCGTGCGGCTCGTCGCCGACACCTACCGCAAGTGCGGCTACCTCACGCCCCCGCAGCGGGCCTATACGGGGGAATATGACGTGCGGATAGGTGTTGACGGCTTCCCCTGCGACGGGTTCTACGACAACGACGGCAGCGGCACGATGCGCTATCTCGGGAAATTCAACTTCAACAACGAGAAGTCGGAGAGCCATGACGTGTACGGCTTCGAGGGGATCGAGGGCTTCAACGATGCGGCGGCGCTGGGCGAGGATCGCAACAAGTGCTTGTGCTTGGAGTTCCTGAACAACTCGGCTCCGCTGTGTCTGTTCACCACGGACGACATGACGTCGTTCGACGATGCGCTGGAGTTCCGCTACAAGCCGGATCAGACGTGGGCGACGGCGCATGCCGATGACAAGGCTGCCGTGCAGCGCCTCTGGTCGTGGGTGAAGGGCTGCGAGCAGGATGCCGCGCGCTTCGCCGCGGAGGTCGATCAGTATTTCGACGTCGATTTTCTCTGCGCGTGGTATCTCTTCACGGACTACCTGATGGCCGTCGACAACCGTGCGAAGAACATGATGTTCGCCACATGGGACGGTCTTGTCTGGCATCCTCTGCCGTACGATCTCGATACGCTTCTCGGCGGCCGCAACGACTCGCTGCTCGCGTACCTCTATACGATCACGCACGAGACGTTCGATGACAGCATCGGCTCTTACGCCTTCGCGGGCCACGACAGCGTGTTGTGGAAGTTGGTACGCGAAGGTCTGGGCGCGAAGCTCATCGAGGTGGCAGGTGCGCTGCGTTCGAACATGAGCACGGACGATGTGCTGCAGGTGTTCAACGAGGAGCAGATGGACAACTGGTCGGAGCGGGTCTATAACAAGGACGGCTACTTCAAGTACATCCAGCCGTTGACGGAGGGAGTCCCGACCTCCGAGGGTCAGAAGCATTACGACTACCTGTATGCCTTGCAGGGCAGCCGCTATGCGCACCGCGTCTATACGATCCGCAACCGTTTCGCGCTGCTCGATGCGCAGTATGTCGCCGGCACGTACCGCGCCGACAGTTTCGCGGCCTACTTCGGCTACAAGTTCTCGGAGGACAAGCGGAAGGTTCGTATCACGGCGTCGGAGCGCTATTATTTCGGCTACGGCTATACGAGTGGCACTCCGAGGCAGTCATCGGTACTCGCAGTCAATGCGGGCAGCACGGTCGAGCTGACGATGGACGCCGACCTGATCGTGAACGACCCGCAGTATTTCTACGGTGCAAGTCGGATGCAGGGCCTCGACCTGTCGAACGTTTCGATGGCGCTGCTGCAGACGCTCAACCTGAACAACTGTACGGCGCTGCGGACATTGAACGTGAGTTGCGCACAGAGTCAGACGACACTCGCCGCACTCATCGTCACGAACTGCCTGCACCTGCGCACGCTGAATGTCTCGGGGCTGAAATCGGGCAGCTTCACGTCGCTTGATCTGTCGAACAACCTGAAGCTGGAGTCGCTCGTCGCGCGTAACACCTCGCTGCGGAGCGTCGCTTTCGCTCCGGGTGCCCCGCTGACGACGGTGACGCTTCCGGCAACGCTGCAGTCGCTGGAACTTGTCGGCCTGAACAGCCTTCCGAACACGGGGCTGACGCTTCAAGGTACGGCATCGATTGCGCGTCTGGTGATCGACGGCTGCGCGCAGATCGACTGGCAGGAGTTGCTGGCCCGCTGCCCGGCGGTGCAGTATCTGCGTGTGACGGGCGTCGATCTCGAGGACGACGGGTCGCTGCTTCGGAGCCTCGCATCGATGGGCGGTGTGGACGAGCAGGGCGGCAATACGCCGACATGCCGACTTGTGGGCCGCTGCCGCCTGACGCAGTACATGGACGATGCGGAGCTCGCGGCCATGCAGGCGCATTTCCCGGAGCTGACAATTACACAGCCGGCGTGGACGTGCATCGAGTTCGACGATGCGGTCTCCGACCCTGCGAATATCTCGAACCTCGACAATCGGACGGGCTACCGGTTCGATACGCCGTACGTTCCGAGCGGACATGTCGCCCGCATCCTCGCGCAGCGCCATCGCTGTCTGGGCAAGAAGACCGCTGCAGGAGAGGTCACCGTCTTCCCGCTGCACGATGAGAACTCGAACTACTACGCCGATGCGGATGACGTGTCGCTGGCCACGCCGGCGGTGCTGACGGGCCGCGACGGCAACGTGTGGATGTACGAGCCGCACTACTGGTGCAAGGGCGTCAACGACCTGCTGAACCAGAAGAAATACGCCTTTTTCAGTTCGGATGCCGAATGTCCGACCGTTGACGGCCAGTACGTGAAACTCACGAAGGAACAGGTCGAGGTGGTCGCGGGCAAGGCTATCCGCATCGCCGAGGAGTACACGACGCTGGACGAGGCCGTGACGGCCATCGCCGCGAACTCCTATTGCATGGTTCCGGTCGCCGGTTACCGTCAGGTGCGCTTCCCGTCGATGGCCTCGGCGGCTTACGGTGCTGTATGGTTAGACGCCGCGGGGACGATCCTCGGACGCCTGCGTGCGACTTCGAGCGCGGGTATCCTGAATGGCATGTACCTGTTCGCCACGGTTCCGGAGGGCGCCGAGCAACTCGCTTTCACCATCGTCACGGCAGCGGATTTCGACTACGTGCTGCTGACTACGAGCGATAAGATCGAGGCTATCGAGCCGGACTGGGTGGAGGACGACGAGTTCCTGTGCGCCGTCTATGAAGCATTGTTGCAGGACGACTTCGTGAAGTCCATCTCGGGCGAGATCAGCACCGGAACGGTCTCGCAGGCTGATCTGAAAGTCTATGCCGGGAACTCCGGCCCGGGGTTCCAGCTCATCGACTGGGATATGCACTGTGCCGTCGCGAACCTGTTCTACGCGAAATACGGCACGCGCGATTCGCAGGGGCAGTGCGGCTACGGTCAGAGTTCGTATAACAAGCGCAGCGGCCTGACGAACATGCTCGGCATGCGGGATACGATCAACCCCGAGAATAAAACCACCGGCGCCTATTACTACGAGGGCGAGACACTGAAAGATGCCTATTCGACGAACGTGCTGGGCTACGAATGCTGGCAGGGCGACAAATGCGAATGGCTGGAAGGCGTAACGCTCAACAAGGAGAAGGCCGACGGCCGCTGGAGCATCGAGACGCCCGGGCGCGCCCCGCGCGAAGTGCAGGGTATCGCCGCATTTGCGGAATATTGGCCGGCCAATATGGTCTTCGGCCGCCATATGGACTTGATCGTCGCCCGCGGCGGCGGTTCGGAAACCTCCCATTACTGCGACTGGCAAAACGTATCCAGCTCTACGCGCCGGGTGGTCTATCGGTCGCACTACAATGCGTACGCGAATGGCGGCGTGTCGTGCGCGTACACGAACTACGATTCGTCGAGCACGAGCGCGTACATCGGCTCTCGGCTCGCCTTCCGCGGAAAAGTCGTCAAAGCGACGAGCGTCAGCGAGTATAAAGCGTTACCCAGCGTCGAATGACGCTGGGTATTGAAAGTGGCGTAAGCCACTCGAAAATATTTTGAGAATGACGAAATTAGGTTTTTTCGCGATGAATTTTATATTTTTGTACCTCGAAAGGCGGAATCCCCCATAAGCCGGGTGGTCTATCGGTCGAACAACAATGCGAACGCGAATGGCGGCGTGTCGTACGCGAACACGAACAACGATTCGTCGAACACGAACGCGAACATCGGCTCTCGGCTCGCAAACAATGAGGAGAACGCAAGAATGCATGTCGGCCTACTGCACCGGGAACGTGTTCCCACCGCAGCGCCGAGGGGGAGGAGCCTCGCCAGCAGCGGCCTGTGGCCGGAAAGGCGAAACATACAGCGTTGGGTGGAGCTTGGTAGGTTTCCGCAGGGATTCTCGAAGAGGTCAGGCCCGCAGAATTGAAGGTAACATGCGCAGGGATGGGTACATCATCGAGGAGATTGTCGCTACGGACAACATGAAGGCATCGTTCCGATCCGTGTTGCGCGGTACAGACCGCAAACGCAGTCGGGTCGGACGTTACCTGCTCGCGCATGAGGACGAGGTGATCGCGGAGCTGCAACAGCGGATAGCCGACGGCTCGTACCGTGTGGGCGGTTATCGGGAGATGATCGTCATGGAAGCGGGGAAACGCCGGACGATACAGGTGATCCCATTGAAGGATCGCATCGCTGTAAATGCGGTCATGCGAGTCGTGGACGAGCATCTGCACCGGCGGTTTATCCGGACGACCGCAGCATCGATCCGCAACCGCGGGATGCACGACCTGATGGAGTATATCCGGCGCGATATCGCTCAAGACCCCGACGGAACCCGTTACTGCTATACCTTCGACATCCGTAAATTCTATGAAAGCGTCGACCAGCAGGTCGCCATTGCCGCCGTCCGGCGGGTGTTCAAAGACGAACGGCTGCTGAAGATACTCGACGGCTTCATCCATATGATGCCGCACGGGTTGAGCATGGGGCTGCGCTCCTCGCAAGGGCTGGCCAACTTGATCCTCTCGATCTACCTCGACCACGAACTCAAGGATCGCCTCGCCGTCCGTTACTATTATCGCTACTGCGACGACGGCCGTGTGCTGGCCGGCTCGAAAGCGGAGTTGTGGTCGGTGCGCGATGCGGTGCATCGATGCGTCGAAGCCATCGGGTTGGAAGTGAAACCCAACGACCGGATCACTCCCGTCGAGGAGGGTATTGACTTCCTCGGCTACGTGATCTATCCCGACCATGTGCGGCTGCGCAAGCGCAACAAGCAGACCTTCGCCCGGAAGATGAGCGAGGTCGAGAGCAGACGACGCAGGCGTGAACTGACGGCATCCTTCTACGGGATGGCCAAACACGCCGATTGCAGAAGGCTTTTCTCCAAACTAACAGGTATCGATATGAAAAACTTCAAGGATTTGGGCGTTACGTACACGCCGGCCGATGGCAAGAAGCGCTTCAAGGGCGCGACGATCTCCATCCGCGAACTGGTCAATCTTCCCATCGTGGTGCATGATTTCGAAACCGGGATCAAGACCGAACAGGGTGAAGACCGGTGTCTCGTTCAGATCGAAATGAACGGCGAGATGCGGAAATTCTTCACTAATTCTGAAGAGATGAAGAACATCCTTCAGCAGATACGCGAAATGCCGGACGGCTTCCCCTTCGAGACGACCATCAAGGCGGAGCAGTTCGGCAAGAACAAGACCAAATACGTATTTACATGAGAATTCAAGGCAGTGCGGGCGTGACGCCCATCGAGTGCGTCAATCCGCGCAAGGATAAATGGAGAGTCCGCTGGGACATCGAGGAGCAGGACGGCATGGCCACCTACGAGGAGGCGGAATTCGACCGCCGGCCGACGCTCGAGGAGATCAAGACCGCGGTGCTGGCATCGTACAATGCCCGGATCGACGAAGCGATCCGCTCGGGATTCCGCTGGGAAGAGACGCCCGTATGGCTCTCGGCGGAGAATCAGTTCAACTACAAGGCCGCGTTCGATCTGGCCGTTCAGACCGACGGGGCGAACCTTCCGGTCGTGTTCAAGCTCGGAACCGATGAAAAGCCGGTATACCGGGAGTTCACGACCATCGACGAACTGAAGAACTTTTACACGGCCGCGATGGCGCACGTACAAGGTACGCTGGCCGCCGGCTGGAAAGCAAAAGACGAAATCGACTTCGGTCTGTATCGAGTCTGACGGATGAAGCCCCTCGGGGGTGGGCATAAAGAATCCCCCGGCCTGTTAGCAAGTCCTCTTACCTACGTACTAACACAAAGGCGCCTAACCGCACGACCGGGGGAATACCCTCAATCGCGGTTAGGCGTTTTTTGTGCCATAAACCTTGCACGTAGGTAAGAGTACACAAAAGTACAAAATTTTAGAGAAAAGCAAACTATGAGAACCCCAATTTCCTACTATGGCGGCAAGCAGACGATGCTCAAGCATATCCTGCCTCTGATTCCGTCGCATAAAATTTACACCGAGGCGTTCTGCGGCGGCGCGGCCGTCCTGTTCGCCAAACGGCCCGCCGAGGCCGAGATCATCAACGACATCAACATGGAGTTGACGAACTTCTACTGGTGTGCGCAGGTCTATTATTCCGACCTCAAACACGAGATCGACAAGACGCTGCACAGCCGCGACCTGCACGCCCACGCCGGGCACATCAACTCCTATCCGCAGTTCTTCACTCCCGTCGAGCGGGCGTGGGCCGTATGGGCGCTCTGCAAGATGTCATTCGCCTCGATGATGGACGGGACGTTCGGATACGACTTCAGCGGCACGATGACCAAGAAGCTGCGCAACGCGAAGGATGAGTTCACGGAGCAGCTTTGCCAGCGGCTCGAACGGGTGACCATCGAGAACCGCAACGCGCTCGACGTGATCGCCTGCTACGATGCTCCCGATGCCTTCCATTTCGTCGATCCGCCCTATGTGAACTCAGACTGCGGACACTACGAGGATACGTTCAACGAGCAGAATATGGAGCAGCTCCTGCGTCTGCTCGAAACCGTCAAGGGGAAATTCATGCTTACGATGTTCCCGTTCGATATGATCGACCGGTACGCCCAGAAGAACGGATGGATCATCCACCGTGTCGAGCGGACGATCAGCGCCTCGAAGTCGAGTCGTCGAAGGCAGGAGGAGTGGATGGTCTGCAACTACGAGGAACGGGCGCAGGCATCCCTGTTCGAGGGAGGGTATTTAGGCGAGTAAGGTGGATTCGGTCTAACGCCAAACACCGTTCGAGCGGCAGTCGAAAGCCATTCGAACGGTGTTTTTTCTGATTCGCTTTACATATCCCGCGATATGTAAACGAAGCGCATATTTCTTTATATATCTTCCGCAATATGTAAACAAAAAGCCTATTTACTTTACATTACATCCGATACGTGTGCGAAATTTTCGTTGCTTTTCGTTTTGGGCTACTTCAACCCTCCAAAAGTCGCATCTGGTTCTGAACTCCGTCGCATCTGGTTTTGCCGATTATACGAGCTGTTTAGCCGCTGAGTCCGGGCCGGATTGGCGGAAAGGGAGCCGGGGTGC
>OCHO01000050.1_pt1 | contig 132101 bp, 91 predicted proteins | sample 1538441 | NCBI WGS metagenome assembly OCHO01 (sample SAMN04571691, study PRJEB22368) | human gut metagenome | biome: human gut; material: stool | host: Homo sapiens | place: Luxembourg | collected 2012-06-29
AAAGTTGTTCCTTTGTCAACACCATAAGTCTACTCTTTTTTAGTTTTTGTTGGTTCGTCACTACAAATCTAAAAAATCTGTAGACTTTTTTATTTATTCCTCCCTAGACACACTATTTGGAACAGTATCTGGCATGACGGTGAGTGGTGTGAATGTGATTTTATGGTTGTTGATGGTGTTCTTTGTTTCGAGCGTACGGAACTCCATGCGCTGCGTGTTGTATTCCTCGACCTGATAGTCGGCTGCATCGGCACCTCCGACCTCGATCTCGAAGCGATAGGCCCGTTCGAAGAGCGGATTGAGTATGTAGACATAGATCTCCTCTCCGCACTTGACGGCGTAGGACTCCAGTCCGCGGATCGAGGTCCTGACCGGAACCTTCTCAAAGGTGGCACCTCCGGCTGCCATCATCCGGTTGGTGATCGTGCTGACCGACTTGTAGATCCAGTCCATGTTGCGCTCGTCGAAGAACTCCCACCACCACGTCATCGGGTAGATCGGCGTCTGGTTGAAGGCTCCGTACCACAATCCGCGGCGAAGGTCGAAGTCGAAGAAGAAACCGATCGAATGGTCGAGGTTGTTCCAGTCCCAGTCGAATCCGAACTCACCGATCACATAGGGCTTCTCCCACAGCGTTGTGGCCGTGCGGATCAGTTTCGGAATGCTGTCGATGTTGCGGTAGATGTGAATCTGGTTCAGGTCCATATCCTTCATGTCGAAGATGCCTTCGATCAGACGGTGCGATACGGAGGTGGTGACAAGGTGCTTGTAGGGATCGATCGATTTCAGATAGGTGGCCATCTCCTGATGCCAGTCGGCAATGTCGCGCGAGGGGATGGTTGGGCGAATGACCTGTGTACCCTGGTATTGGGCGTTGTCCACCTCGTTCCAGAACTCCCAGAAGGCGACGCTGCGGCTGTATCCCCAACGGGCTACCAGATAACGGAGGCGATCCTTGTAGCGGGTCTTGGCCTCGGGCGAAGTGAAGAAATCGCCGGGTTTTTCACAAGGACCGCCGTTGATGGCGTTGTAGGGATTTGAATCCCATCCGCTGCCGGCGATGAAGCTGCCGTGGGCATCGATGGCCATCATGTTGTAGACGTTGTACTTCTCGAAGAGTTCGACAATCTGATCGAGTCGCTGGATCGGATCCCGGTAGAGGGTGTTGTTGGACCATTGATCCTTGTGTCCCTTGAAATCCTTGGAGCTCTCGTTCCAGCGCCATTCGTTCGGATAGGTCGATGACTGGAGCCATGTGCGGATGAAGTTGACGCCGTTGGCCGCGAGTTTCGGCAGCAGGTAGTCGTACGTGTACTTCGGATTCTTGCCCGGACGCGGATCGCGGTTGATGTTCTCGCCGATGCCGCGGATCTTCTTTCCGGTGTCGAAATTCAATGTCCAGGGACCGACCTCGGTGATGAATCCGTCGTGGTCCGACGCCGAAACCGTGAAGTGCAGACTTTTCGACCGGGAGGAACCTTTTCGCGATTTCAACTGCACGTAGCAGCTGTACTCGCCTGTTTCGGCGGGTGAGTAACGGGCTTTCCACTGTCGGTCGCCTTCCCAATAGCAGGGCAGGATCTGTCGCTTGCCCGACGGGTTGGTGATATACATGTCCATCTTCACCTCTTTCGAATCGTAGGGGTTGGTGAAATCGGCGTTGACATCGATGTCGAACTCGACCTTTTCATAAGTGCGGGCCTCGTCGGTCAAGCGTGTGAACGAGGTGATTTTCTGTGCGAAAGCCGGTGCGGAGACAAAGGTCGCAAGCAGCGCTGTTGCCAGAATTCTTGAGAGTTTTCTGTTCATCTTTTTGAGTTTTGGGTTTTGTTTCGGAATGAACCCCTTCCTTGACGTTTGAAATGGAACAGGAAATGACGGAATTACATTAGTCGCTTTATCAATCTTTATTTAACTTCGAATCAAATTCTAACCTTAAAGACTTGTTTTATGATTCAACCTGTTTATCAGCCGGATCCGTCGCGTTATGACAATGGAATGTCGTATCGTCGTTCCGGGAAAAGCGGTATTCTGCTGCCGGCCCTTTCGCTCGGACTGTGGCACAACTTCGGCAGCATGCAGTCCTTTTCGAATGTCTGCCGCATGGCCTGCTACGCCTTTGACCACGGTATTGTCCACTTCGATCTGGCGAACAACTACGGCCCGGATTACGGTACGGCCGAGGAGAACTTCGGGCGTCTGATGGAGCATGCCCTGCGGCCCTATCGCGACGAACTCTTCATCTCTTCGAAGGCCGGTTACGACATGTGGCCCGGTCCCTACGGAAACTGGGGGTCGCGCAAATACCTCATGGCCAGCCTCGATCAGACGCTTCGTCGGACGAAACTCGACTATGTCGATATCTTCTACTCCCACCGTTTCGACCCCGTGACGCCGCTCGAGGAGACGCTTCAGGCGCTGGTCGACATCGTCCGCAGCGGCAAGGCGCTCTATGTCGGCATCTCGCGTTATCCGCTGGAGGCGGCCCGTTTCGCTTTCCGCTATCTGGCCGAACGCGACGTGCCGTGTCTGCTGTTCCAGGACCGTTACAACCTCTTTGATCGCGAGCCCGAGACGTCGGGTGTCCTGTCGCTTGCGGCCGAATCCGGCTGCGGGTTCATCGTCTTCTCGCCGCTGGCCCAGGGCCTGCTGACCAATCGCTACCTGAACGGCATCCCGCAGGATTCGCGTATGGCTACAAGCGGCTCGTTGAATCGCAGCGATCTCTCCGAAGAGAAGCTGGCCCGGATTCGGGCTCTCAACGAACTGGCTCAGCAGCGCGGACAGACGTTGGCCGAAATGTCGCTGGCCTGGCTGTTGCGCGATGAGCGGATCTCCTCGGTGATCATCGGGGCCAGCTCGGTTGCCCAGATCGAGGACAACCTTAAGGCGCTGCGCAATACAACCTTCTCGTCGGAGGAACTGGCCGAGATCGATCGGCTGTCGATCGGATAGGAGCGGTCGGATCGTGTTGAAAAAGAGTGCCGGAAACTCCGGCACTCTTTTTTTTGCGGCGCCGCTATTTGAGCCGATACCGACCGTTGACAAGTTCGATCTCGTCGAGGGTCAGTGTCCGCGGATCATTGTAGATGTTGCGGACGGCCTCCTCGGAGGTGTGGCTGTCGGTCTTCTGGCTGTTGATGAAGTAGCCCCAGACCATGAACCACGACCAGTTGGGCTGATTGTGGTAGCTCGTCGGATCGGGCAGCTGCCCGACTTCGCCCAGCGCAATCAGTTTATCGCCCGCCAGCGCCTGCAGATCGTCGTGGTGCGACTGCTTGTAGTCCCGGTGGTAGACATCGGCTGCGAGGACGTCGACATAGTCCGAGCCCGGATAGTAATCGGCGTAGGGACCCGCCTCGTCACCCTTCTTGTCGCGCGGGGCGTTGGTGTTCCAGACCCACAGCAGGTTGTTGAGCTTGTGGACCCGGGTGAAGTAGTCGTAGGTCATGATCCACAGCTTCTTGAAGCCGTTTTCGCCGGGCTTGTTGCACCACCAGAACCAGACGCCGTTCATCTCGTGGTAGGGGCGCCACAGGATCGGAATCCCCGCATCGCGCAGCTGTTTGAGGTAGGGGATAACTGTATCCATCTGCCGCTTCCATTGCGTATTGAGCGGAGTTCCGTCGGTGGTGAGTTCGGCCCAGACCTCCTCCGAGGGGCGGTTCTGCCAGGTCCAGATCGAGGCTCCGTTGCAGTCGTTGCACTCCGACGGGAAGCAGCAGTGCCACATCAGCGTGATGATGCGCCCTTCGGCATAGCGTTGCTTGATCTCCTCGACGAGGCTCTGGCGCAGCTCTTCGGTCGAGCGGCCGTTGAGCAGACACTCGCCCCAGGGTGAGGTCAGGTTCATCGGCCCGCAGTGGTGGTAGTCGGCGACGTTGTCACCCAGGGCATTGAAACTGAAATCGCTGCCCCAGACGACCGGTCGTTTGCCCGTGATGGAGTAGACCACCGAGTCGTAACGGTGGGGATCGCTGATGAAGTTGTGTTGTCCGGCGAGCGTATATTTGCCGCGGATCGAGTAGAGGAATTCAAGCAGTTGGCGGGCTTCGGGCGAAGCCTCCGGATTGACCGGTTCAACGGTCGTGCGGCTTGTCGAGCAGCCGGTTGCCAGGGCAACGGTCATCAGCAGGGTGATCAGACGTTTCATGGCTCGGAATTATTTGACGGTGACGTTGCGGGGCATCGTGTACATGTCGGGCAGATCCTGCTCGAAGAGGGTCCATGGATCCTGGAAGAAGAGCTTGAAGTCGGCAGCCGAAGCATCCGACGGATAGGGACCGAAGGCATGACGCGTGCTTTCGTTGCGCCAGGCCACGACCATGCTGCAATGGCGTCCCTTGAGGGCCGGCAGCACGTCATGGGTCCAGTAGTCGGACGTGTGGTTGTTTTCCAGCCCCGTCTCGGTTACGCCGACCGGCTTGCCAAGCTTGGCGGAGAGCCCGACGATCGCCTTCACGTTCGATTCAAAGGCGGCGCGATTGCGGCCGTGGTAGCAGTCCATGCCGAGAAAGTCGACCCATTCGTCACCCGGCCAGCGGAACAGCAGCCGCTCCTCGGTATCCTTGTAGACGGCATCCATCTGCGGGGAGATGGCGTAGATGACGTTGTGAATCCCTTTCGTGTCGCGCAGGTAGCTGACGATGAAGCGCCAGAAGGCGATGAACTCCTCGTCGGTCGTGGCCGAACGTCCCCACCAGTTCCAGGTCTGGGTGTGTTCGTGCAGCGGGCGGAAGATGACGGGAATCGGGCGGCCCTTTTCGTCGACCATCTTGCGGAAGGCCTCGGCAACCTGATCCAGCCGGGCCTTGTACTTGAGATTCATGGGCGAACCCTCCTGCAGAATCTGGTCGACGACCTTGGTGTTGTCCCACGCCGTGCCGACGGGATATTTCTTGCCGGGGCCTTCGGTCAGCGGATTGTTCTGGTGCCAGACCAGCATGCAGACTCCGCCCCGTTTGTAGGCCTCGCGGATGTGCTGGATCTTGGTGTCGTTGATGCCGGCCATGTCCAGGCTGTAGACCGCCGGATGGGAGCCGGTGATGTCCTTGACATCGGAGCGATCCTTGTCGCCTTTCCATCCGACGCCGTACGACGGGTAGTCGTGGTGGCCGAACAGAACGCCGTCGAAGCCAATGCACCACAGATTGGCATAGAGCGCCTTGGTTTCGGGGGTGGCATCGGGATCGACCATCCGCAGGGTGATTTTTTCGGGGGCTTTGAGCCGTTTACCTTTGCCCTGGACCCATCCAAAGGGGAGGAGGGCCAAACAGAGGGCCAGCAGAAGCGTACGTTTCATGGCAGTTGGTTTGGGTTTGAAGTTGGTTTTGGAATATGATATCGGTTTTTCTGTTCGATTGGGTCTCGCCCCAACTCGATGTTGCAAGGTGTTTTTCAGGTGTCGGTATTCGTGGTTTTGACTGTCGGTTCACATACCTTTTTTATATATATGCCTGCATACGGAGATCGGCAGGTCGGAAATGTATCGATTTTTGATCAGGAAAGTATCGATTCAATGATAAAAAAGTATCACTATCGAATCTTTGTCAAAGATAGGGATTCCTGCCCGCTTTCGTAAATACTATTTTGATCGATTATAATCCTTTTTTACCCGAGACTTCGCAGGGCGTCGGCGTGTTCGGGTTTTCCTCTTTTTCGGATGGTCGGAGGCGGTTGGTGTTTTTTCGTAAGGAAGATTTTTGTACCTTTGTATGACAACCGTCCTACTTACCTAAACCTCTGACCATGGAAATTCTGCGCGAAAATACTCCTTTGACTGACAATGACTGCTTTATGATCTTTTCGCGCAAGAAAAGCGAGTTCGACTTCCCGCTCCATACCCATAAGGAGATGGAGCTGGGGCTGGTGATGAATGCGGCCGGAGCTTCGCGCGTGATTGGGAATCACGTCGGAACGATCGATGATATCGATCTGGTGCTGGTCAACGGCGAGACGCCGCACGCCTGGTTTACCGATCAGTGCAAATCGAAGGAGATCTACGAAATTACGCTGCAGTTCAGCCTCGACCTGTTTCACGAAAAGTTTCTCAACCGGAATCCGATGGCCGCTCTGCGGCAGCTCTTCGAGGATGCCAAACGCGGGGTGCTCTTCTCCCGCGAAGTGGCCTTGCAGGTCAAACCCCTGATTATTGCCCTTTACGATCAGAGTTCGGCCGGCGGCATGAAGCCGCTGCTCGACATGTTGTCGATCCTGAACATCCTCTCCCTGACTACCGACCGGCAGATGCTCTCCGACGTGACGTTTGTCCACAAACAGATGAAATCGCTCCATTCGGCCCGTCTGGAGTCGGTTTTTGCCTACATGAATCAGAACTTCAACCGTCAGATTGCCCTGCGGGATGTGGCCGAAATGATCAACATGTCCGAGGTGTCGTTCAGCCGCTTCATCAAGAAGGCCACCGGGCAGAGCTTCATCGATACGCTGACCGAGATCCGACTGGGGCATGTGACTCGTATGCTGATCGATACGGACATGACCATTGCCGAGATCGCCTTCTGCTGCGGATTCAACAATATGGCCAATTTCAACCGGATCTTCAAACGCAAGAAGGGAATGCCTCCCCATCAGTTCCGGACGATGTATATCCACAAAAAGATCTATGTCTGAGGCCGTCGGATGCCCGATGTCGGGATAAGTCCGTTTTGTATTGGTTTTTGTTAAAAACATATAATTGCAATAGTTGGTTTTTGCGTAAGTTTGTACAACTGCAAGAAGCAAGTTGTCCGGATCCTGCGTCTGCCGTAATCCCGGGTCCGTTCGATTGGTCTTGTTTGGATGTGTGAACTAACCTAAATCAACTAACTCTATGCAAAAAATCTATCCCTTATTCTTCTGTGCGTTGCAGGGACTGCTGCTGGTTGGCTGTTATCAGAATGAGTCAACGGCCCCGGATATGGTGGATCCCTGGTTGCGCGAGCGTACGCCGTTGAGCTTTCGCGTGGAGGGTCAGGTAGGTGCTGCTGTCATTACCGACGACTGGCGTCACGACGATGTCGGAACGATCAACTTCCAGCTGGTTACCCAGACCATCGAAGACATGTCGCGCGTGAAGGTCGAGCAGATCGAACTCCAATACAATGCGACGGCTTCGGTTCAGGCCGGCTCCACGATCGATCTGAGCAGCGGCTCCTGTGAGATTGTCGTGACGGCCGAGAACGGTGAGACCCGGACCTACACCGTCTCCTACTATCCCTTCATCGAGCCTTTCGAGGGAGTCTACGACCTGGATTACGATGTCGAGAACCACGACGAATCTCAGTACGAAAACGGCGATGCCTTTGCCCTGTGGTTCTTCGGCGGCTCGAACGACGGTTGCTATTGCCAGTCGCTGATGTGGAAGCAGTGGAACTGGGAGGGCGGTTACAAACCGCTGGTCGAGGACGACAACATCATCACCATTACGCTCGAAGGGGTCGATGCCGAGACCGGTGACACCTATGGGAAGTGCATCAACGATGCAGGCCCCGACGGCAAGTATGCCAATTTCTACTGGGTCAACAACGGCGGTCATGACCTGAAGAAATTCTACCGCTGCATTCCCGAGGGCGAAAGCTCGTGGCGAAAGGACGGTACGACCGGTCTGATCACCTTTACGGCCAATGACGGCACGGCCCACACGGCGACCTTCTACAGCGAGCCGACGACGCTGACCTATTCGCAGAGCGGCAAGACGTTCAACTGCGAGATCCACTACCAGGGTCTCGAATTCCCCGTTGCGGGAACGCCCATGCCCGGCTGGTCGGACTATTCGGATTTTGACAAGTACGTCCAGAATCCGCAGAAATTCATCGTCAAACTGAAGAAACGTTCCTGATTCCCTGTCGTATGAAACGTCCTGTTTTTATGATGGCAGAGATGCTCTGCTGTATGATGCTGTGTGCCACGGTCGTGTCGTGCGGCGGCAGCGATATCGAGATTCCCGATTCGTACTGGAATACGCAACCCGGTCAGAACCAGAAGCCCGATCCCGAGCCGGAACCCGATCCCGATCCCGAACCCGAACCGGAGCCGGAACCCGAACCCGAGCAGGTGACACTCCGCATGGTCGATCCGCAAGCTACGCCGCGAACCCGGGCACTCTATTCGAATCTCTGGGCGTTGGCCTCGAAGGGATTCATGTTCGGTCACCACGACGATCTGTGGTATGGCCGTTACTGGTACAACGAGCCCGGCGGTTCCGATACGAAGGCCGTGTGCGGTGACTATCCGGCCGTCTTCAGTTTCGATCTGGCCCCGACGATGGACAATCGGTACAACTACGAGTCCGACAGGAAGGAGAACGAAATCCGCCGTCGAGTGGCGCTCGAAGCCTTCGAGCGCGGCGAGGTGCTGATCGCCTGCTGCCACCTGAACAACCCGTTGACCGGGGGCGATTCGTGGGACAACTCCAATTCGGGGGTGGTGAAGGCCATTCTCGACGAATCGACGGCCGAACATGCGAAGTTCCTCGGGTGGCTCGACCGGCTGGCCGACTTCGCCCTGAATCTCAAGGATGGTTCGGGCGAGTTGATTCCCTTTATCTTCCGTCCCTATCACGAGCATACCCAGGAGTGGTCCTGGTGGGGCTCGAAGTGCACGACCGAGCAGGAGTTCATCGATTTCTGGCGGATGACGGTCCGCTATCTGCGTGATACGCGCGGGGTGCACAACCTGATCTATGCCATCTCCCCGCAGATGGATGCCTCCTATTCCGATACGAAGGGGCGTCTGCTGTTCCGCTGGCCGGGCGATGAATGGGTCGACTTCATCGGCATGGACTGCTACCACGGCCTGAATACCGAGGCCTTCACCTCGAATCTGAAGGCGCTGTCGGCCCTCTCGACCGAGAAACTCAAGCCCTGCGGCGTGACCGAAACCGGACAGGAGTCCTTTACGAAGGCGGACTACTGGACCTCGTGCATCCTGGCGCCGCTCATGTCGCAGCGTGTCTCGATGGTGGTGATGTGGCGCAACAAGTATGTGGGAGACAACGAAGCCGACAAACACTACTATTCCGTCTATCCGGGACATGTTTCGGAGGAGGATTTCAGAATCATGTACGGGCGCTCCCGCTCGCTCTTCAGCGCCGATCTGCCCGACATGTACACGATGGCCGAGAATGTGACGGTCCAGTGAGCCTAAAAACGAAAACCTAAAGAATCAGAAACCTATGGTGAAAATCTTCAAAACGTCATTGCTCTGCGCGCTGATGATGGTATTGGGTTGTGCCGCCCCCTGGTCGGTCCTGGCCCAGTCCCATGTCGTCACGGGCGTCGTAAAAGATGAGAAGGGAGCCGTGTTGCCGGGTGTTACCGTCATGTTGAAGGGTACGACCAACGGCACGACCACGATGGCCGACGGCCAGTATTCCATCGAAGTCTCGCCGGGAAATGAGCTCGAGTTCTCGTTCCTCGGATATACCCCTCAGACGGTCCGTATTTCGACCCAGACCGTCCTCAACATCGTCATGAAGGAGTCTTCGCTGCTGGCCGAAGAGGTCGTTGTGACGGCCTACGCCGTGCAGAAGAAGGTCAACGTGACGGGTGCCATTTCGCAGGTCAAGGGTACGGATCTGGTGGCTACACCCGTGGCAAACATCTCGAACGCCCTGATCGGCAATACGCCGGGTGTGAGCGGTCTGCAGACCTCGGGTGAACCGGGTCACAACGACGCATCGATCCGCATCCGCGGTATCTCGACCTACGGTTCGGCCAGCCCGCTGATCGTCATCGACGGTGTCGAGCAGCCTTCGGAACAGGCCATGGCCGAGTTGAATGCCATGGATGCCAACGAAATTCAGGGTATCAGTGTCCTGAAGGATGCCTCCTCGACGGCCGTTTACGGTATCCGCGGCGCCAACGGTGTGATCATCGTCACGACCCGTCGCGGTCAGACCGGTGCCCCGAAGGTCAACTTCTCGATGAACTACGGCTTTACGGCGGCTTCGAGCCTGCAGAAGGGTACTTCGGCCTACGAGTACGCCCTGCTGCGTAACGAGGCCATTCGCCACGATCAGCTCAGTTTCTCCGGTACGGAGAGCCTCTCGACCTATATCTACGACGACTACGACCTGTGGAAATTCCGCAACAACCGCGACTATACGCCCGTCGAGGTGGATGCCCGCGGTGATTTGACCGCCGCCCAGAAGGAGGTGCTCAAGAACCAGCCGGCTCTCTACTACGCCAGCCGCGATCTCTACAAGGAGATGTTCGACCGCGTAGCTCCGCAGATGCAGATCAACCTCAATGTCTCGGGCGGTACGGAACGTGTGAAGTACTTCGTCTCGTTCGGCTACTTCTCGCAGCAGGGTATCACGACCGATATCCAGTATTACGATGCCGATACGGGTTCGAACTTCAACCGTTACAACTTCCGTTCGAACTTCGACATCTCGGTGGCCAAGAACTTCAAGGTGTCGGTCAACGTGGCCGGTCAGTTCGGCAAATCGCAGGGTCTGGGCAGCGGCAGCGACCCCTATGACCTCTCGTCGCGTTACAAGGGTATCATGCAGTATATCTACGATGCCAACCCGTTCATCTCGCCGGGTATGATCGACGGCCGTCTGGTCGAGGGCTTCGCCGGTACGGCCGGTACGGAGCAGAACCCGCTGGCCAACAAGACCGCCAGTACGATCGGTGACCAGAATGCCATCGTCAGCCTGTTGAGGGCCGGTACGAACAGCATCTTCAACTCGCTGCTCGACAATACGATCAAACTCGAGCATACGATGGACTATCTGCTCGAAGGACTGCGTATCTACGGTACGGTCAACTACCAGGACAACTACAACCGCATTGTGAAGTACACCCCTTCGATCCCGACCTACCGCGTACAGCGTAATCCGGTCGATCCGACCGTCTACGACTTCTTCGGCGGCGGCATGGGGGCCGGTTCGTTCGAGTCGTGGGGCTACAGCAACTGGAACAAACTCTACCTGGATGCCGGCATCGACTGGCACAACAGCTTCAACGGTCACAACGTCTCGGCGCTGATTCTGGGCAAGGCGTCGCGTTACACGATGCCCAACGACAACTACCATGTGCCTTCGGGCGTGATGGGCTTCGTCGGCCGCGTAACCTACAACTACAAGGACCGCTACATGGCCGAGGTGAATGTCGGTTACAACGGTACCGAGCAGTTTGCCAAGGGCAAGCGTTTCGGCTGGTTCCCGGCCTATTCGATCGGTTGGGTGCCGACGGCCGAGAGCTTCTTCCCCGAAAACGATATTCTGACCTTCCTGAAGATCCGTGCTTCGTACGGTGAGGTCGGTAACGACCAGCTGGGCGGCAACCGCCGGTTCTACTACCTGCCCAACACCTACAATCTGAATCAGGGCGGATACTGGCTCGGCAACTCGAACGGCGCCTCGTCGAACCCCTACTGGACCGGTGCCACGGAGGGTACGCTCGGCAATCCGGACATCACCTGGGAGCGCGCCAAGAAGTATGACGTGGGTCTCGAGGCGCGGATGTTCCGCGACCGCCTCTCGATTACGGCCGACTGGTTCCGCGAGGATCGCCGCAACATCCTCACCACGCTCGGAACGATTCCGGGCATCTACGGCGTCGCTTCGAGTCAGGTGCCGCCGGTTAACGTCGGTGTGACGAAGAACGAGGGTTACGAGTTGTTGATCTCGTGGGCCGATCAGATCGGCGACTGGCGCTATTCGCTGAGCGGCGATGTCAGCTATTCGCGCAACAAGATCATCTACAAGGCCGAGGCCGAGAACCCCTACTATTGGATGAACTCCACCGGTTTCTCGATCGGACAGCGCTTCGGACTGGTCAGCGACGGCTTCTTCAATACAAACGAGGAGCTGGCCAACCGTCCCTACAATACCTATACGGCCAACCGGGCCACGCTGGGTGATATCCGTTACGTCGATCTGAACGGTGACGGCCTGATCGACAACAAGGATGTCTCGCCGATCGGTTATCCGAACTATCCCGAATACCACTTCAACGTGAAGGCTTCGCTGGGTTGGAAGGGCTTCGATCTGCGGGTGCTGTTCATCGGTGCGGCCAACGGTTCCTACTACCTGACACCGGGTATGGTGATGCCCTTCTACAAGAAGGCGGGTAATGCCTGGAAGTGGATGTACGACGGTCGCTGGACGGCCGAGAAGTATGCCGCCGGCGAGACCGCCACGTTCCCCCGTGCGACGTTCGACCCGACTTCGTCGGACAACAACTACCTGACGAGCGACTTCTGGATGAAGTCGAGCAACTTCTTCAAGATCAAGAATATCGAGCTCGGCTATACGTTCGACATGACGCGCGGATCACTGGCCCGCAGCCGTATCAGCGCCATCCGCGTCTACTTCAATGCCAACAATGTCTATACCTTCAAGAACGAACTTACGGATATCGGTATCGATCCCGAGACGCTGGACGGAAGCACCTATATCTATCCGTTGACCAGTGTGTTCAGCTTCGGTGTCAATCTGACTTTCTAATGCTCAATACTGGAATCAAATGAAAAAAACACTCATAACTTTGCTCGTAACCGTGTCGTTGGGGTTGACCGGCTGTCAGGATGCCTTCCTGCAGATGCCCGACACGACCGGAACCGTCGACCTGAACGAGGTCTACGGCTCGGCCAAGAATGCGAAAAGTGCCTTGATGACCTGTTATCGCGAAGCCCTGATCCACGGTCTTCCGGGTGGCTGGGGCGTCAGCCACGGAACGCTCGGCGCCATCAGCGGCGAGGTTTCGCGCGGATATTCGTGGCACGGAACCTATACCATCGCCAACTCCGGTCTGAGCGTCAACGGTATCGACAACTCCGATGCCGGAGCCGACCATTTCGGCAACAACTGGGCCTACATCCGCCACTGCTGGACGGTGTATGAGAATATCGACAAGGTGCCCGACATGACCCAGCAGGAGAAGGATTACATCAAGGCCGAAGCCGTAGCGCTGGTCGCCTATCGCTACATGGGCATGTTCTACCGCTATGGCGGTATGCCGATCGTCCGCAATTCGTTCTCTTCGCCGACAGATCCCGGTGTCTCGATGGGTCGTGCGTCGCTGAGCGAGATGCTCAACTACATCCTCGAACTGTGCCAGACGGCCTATGACGGACTTCCCGAGGGAGACTGGGATGCGGCCGATCAGGGACGTATGACCCGCGGCGCCGTGCTGGCCATCAAGGCTCGGGCGCTGCTCTTTGCCGCCCGCCCGCTCTTCAACTCCGCTACGCCCTATATCAGCGGTCCGAACAACGATCTGGTCTGCTTCGGCGACGAGTCGGCCCAGCGCTGGGAGGATGCCATCACGGCCAACGAAGCCGTCCTGACCTGGGCGGCCGCCAACAACTACGCCCTGATCAATACGGGTGGTGCCGGTGATGGTGTGGCCAACCCCAATGCCTTCGCCGATTACGCAACGGCTACCTCCACACCGGCCAACCGCGAGGTGCTGCTGGCCTACAAATGCGACGAAACCGATCAGTGGACGTGGCCCGGCAGCGCGATCTTCTACTACAACAACTATTCGGCCAACTGGAGCAACAACCGTTACGACACGGACATGAGCGGTCTGGTGACCAACTTCCTCGAACTCTACTACAAGGAAGACGGTTCGGAGTTCACCAACTGGCCCAAACTGACCGACGGCGGCAGCCATTCGGCCGACGAGTGGGTGGCCAACATCGAGAGCATCGAGCCCCGTGCCAAGGCCGACAACATCTTCATCGGTTTCGATGCCTTCAACAACCCGGGCAACTCGAACTGGTCGGCTCAGGGCTGGGGCCGTCAGGTGGCCAATGCCGCCAAGAAGGGCTCCTTCCCCGATGTGCTGAGCTCGGGCAAGGGGTGCGCCGCTCCGACGAAGTTCTACTACAATGCCGGTTCGCGCATCTGGTTCGAATTCCCGCTGTTCCGTCTGGCGGAGACCTACCTCAACCTGGCCGAGGCCTACAACGAGGCAAACCAGCCCCAGAAGGCGCTCGAGAATCTGAACAAGGTGCATAATCGGGCCGGTCTGCCCGCCATTACGGTGACCGACAAGGAGCAGTTGCGGCAGATCATTCACCGCGAACGCGCCATCGAGTTCTACCGCGAGAATCTGCGCTACTACGACGTGAAGCACTGGAAGGATGAAAACATCGGTAACGGGATCATCGGCGGCGATATCCGCGAGCTGCAGTTCAAGATCAAGGAGAACCATTCGGGCAGCCTCAACCTGCGCGAGGGTATCGAATCCTATTGGGATGCGGTCTCCTACACGGCCTACTGGAGCCCCAAGATGTACCTGGAGCCTCTGCCCCAGTCGGAGATCAACAAGGGTACGCTGGTACAGAATCCCGGATATTAACAGATCGTCCCACCGTTAAACATTTCGATTATGAACAGACATATCATTATACCGCTGATTTTCATTGCGGGTCTTCTCTCGACGACCGCCGCGACGGCCGCCGGGCAGGAGTCGGCTGCGGCCGATTCGGCCCGGGTGAAGGAGCCGGTGACTCCGGGGCTCCTCTTCGAGACGTCGCAGCTCCGTTCCACGGCTGCCATATCGACGGCCGATGGCACGACGCTGGCCAAAAACCGCCAGACGAACCTGACCAACACCTTCGCCGGTCAGTTTACGGGGCTGACGCTTTTCCAGGGCTCCGGCGAACCGAACAACGACATGGCCAGCTGGCTCATCCGCGGCATCGGATCCTACGGCAACCCGGGTTACAATTCGGCCAAGATCTTCGTGGACGGTTTCGAGGTCAATGCCGACTACATCGCCTACCTTTCGCCGGCCGAGATCGAGAAGGTCTCCATCCTGAAGGACGGTGCCGCCCTGTCGATCTTCGGTGACCGCGGTGCCAACGGCGTCATTTGGATCGAGACCAAACGTGGCGAGATCGGTCCCGCTACGGTCAGCGCTTCGGTCCACTACGGTCTCCAGCAGGCGACGACCTATGCCAAGCCGCTCGATTCGTACGGCTACGCCACCCTCTATAACCAGGCTGTCAGCAACGACCTCGGGCAGTGGGCACCGGCCTACGACGGGGCGCAGCTCGAAGCCTATCGGAACGGTAGCGGCACGAACGTCGACTGGTACGACGAGGTGCTCAAGAATTCGGGCTATGTAATCGACGGCGACGTCTCGTTCCACGGCGGTACGAAGGTCGCCCGCTACAACGTCATGCTCAACTACCTGAACCAGCAGGGTCTGTTCGACGTGAACAACAGCGATTCGCGGTCGAACCGGACCTACGAACGCTATGGACTGCGTGCCAACCTCGACTTCACGCTGTTCAAGTTCATCGATGCCCGGGTCGATCTGGGCGGCCGCATCGAGCGGGGCAAGCGTCCGAACATCACCATCGACGACCTGTTCTACAACATGGCCCGCTATCCGTCGAACATCTACGAGATCTGGGATGACGAGGCGCATACCCATTACTCCGGTACGTCGGTCTACAACAGCAACCCCGTAGCGTCGATCAATGCGTTGGGATGGCGTCAGACTCAGTCCCGCGTGCTGCAGGGCAACTTCCAGCTCGTCGAGCGGCTCGACTTCATCACGAAGGGGCTCTATCTGCGCGAGGCCTTCTCGTTCAATACCTACACGACGAGCGGTTATTCGAAGACCCGCAACTACGCCCGCTATCACAACGGCGTACGCACCACCACCGACGAGGATACCTCGCTGCAGGCCAGCGGCTACGGTTCGGACGGCATGGAGGACTGGAAGCAGGGGCAGATCTCGCTCGGTTACGACCGTCAGTTCGGCAAGCATGCCTTGAGCGCCGCGGCCAACCTCCACATCTCGGCCTACAACGGCGACGGCTTCTTCTCCTACCAGTATCACTACCTGAACTACAACGGCCGGGTCAACTACAGCTATGACGACCGCTACGTGGCCGAATTCGGATACTCCTACTTCGGCAACGACGCCTTTGCCGCCGGCAACCGCTGGTCGTTCTATCCCTCGGTCTCCGCAGCGTGGGTGCTCTCGAACGAGTCCTTCCTCCGGGATTCGAAGGTGGTTGATCTGCTGAAACTTCGCCTTTCGTGGGGACGCAGCGGCTTTGCCGACTCGCAGGCGACGAGCGTTCTCTCCGACTATTCGTCGAACGGACGCTTCCTCTTCAAGGACTATTACACGAACTCCTACATCGGCTCCTTCTACACGGGTGCCGCCGAGGGTGTCTGGCAAAGTTCTCTGGTGCACATGTTCATCCCCAATGCCGATGCACATTCCGAGCGCAGCAACAAGTACAACATCGGTATCGATGCCGGTTTCTGGGGCAAGCTCTTCCTGACGGCCGATGCCTTCCTCGACAAGCGGACCGATGTGCTGACGCTGGACAACGCGATTCCGCTCTATTACGGCAAGAACTACTACTTCAGCAACATCGGCAAGATGACCAACCGCGGATTCGAGGTTTCGGCCCTGTGGTCGGATCAGCGCAAGGAGTGGGGCTATTCGGTCAATGCCGCGGTTTCGTTCAACCGCAACACGATCGACTATATGGCCGAGGTGGCTCCCGCCTACAGCTACAATGCCCAGACCGGACGCCCCTACGGGACGCTGATCGGACTGGTGGCCGACGGTTTCTACGACGTGACCGACTTCAACGACGACGGCTCGCTCAAGGAGGGGCTCCCGCAGCCGATGTTCGGGTCGGTGCAGCCGGGCGATATCAAGTACCTCGACCTGGATCGCAGCGGTTATGTCGATCAGAACGACGTGACCAAGATCGGCAAGTCGCCCTATCCGGAGTGGACCTACTCCGTCGGTGCGATGTTCCACTACAAGGGGCTGGATTTCAGCTTCCTGCTTGACGGTATCGCCGGTGCGTCGTACAATCTGCTCGACAACTCGGTGCAGACAATGGCCTTCGTCGACAACGGCAATGTCTATCCGCTGGCACGCGGCGCCTGGGCCTACTATCCCGAGCAGGGGATCGATACCCGGAAGACGGCCACCTATCCGCGTCTGACGACCCAGAGCAACGACAACAACTATCGTCTGAGCTCCTTCTGGGTGAAGGATCGGGATTTCCTGCGCGTGCGCAACATCGAGCTCGGCTACAGCTTCAAGGATCACCCCAAGTTCCGCGAGGCGGGCATCGGTGAGTTCCGGATCTATCTGAACGTGACCAACCCCTTCACCATCAGCAAGCTGATGTCGGACTACGATCTCGATCCCGAACTGCTTTCGTATCGTTATCCGATCCTCAAGTCGTACAACATCGGAGTCAGCATTACTTTCTAACCAATCATGGAGTACAATATGAAAAACCTGATATTCAGATCCATTCTCGCAACGCTGTGTGCCGGCACGGTCGCGGGCTGCAGCGATTTCCTCGACACGAGCCTCGATCGGAACGAAACCGGGGAGACGATCGAGACGACGCTCGGTACGCTGTGGAAACTGGGCAATGCCTTCTATACGCCGCTGACCAACGGCTACACGGTGCTCGATTCGAACCTCTTTGCCGCCGCCACGGACGAGGCGCAGCAGACCAAGGCCCAGTGTGACGCCAACTACTTCAACCAGGGGGTCATCAATGCCAACCTGAATCCCATCTCGAACCTCTATACGAACTATTACGAGGGCATTCGCGCCGCCAACTTCTTCCTGGACTACACGGCCAACGGCAAGGGTGACTATATGGTCGGCATGAACCGCGATACGATCAAGGACCGCCCCTCGTACGAACGGGATCTGGCTTCGCTGCATTACTACCAGGCCGAAGCCCACATCGCGCGGGCCTTCTACTACACCGAACTGCTCAAGCAGTATGGCGGAGTGCCCATCGTCGAGAGTCAGTATGCGAAGGATCGTTTCGTGGCGCGTTCGTCGTACGACGAGGTGGTCGACTATATCGTCAGCGAGATCGACCAGTACAAGGACAAACTGGCCGTCAACTGGGATGAATACACCGAGCGTAACGGCCGTTTCACGTTGGGTGCCGCTCTGGCCATCAAGTCGCGGGCGCTGCTCTATGCGGCTTCGCCGCTGAACAACCCCACGCAGGATCCGGCCAAGTGGGAGGCTGCCGCGGCGGCGGCCTATGAGCTGATCAGCAACGGCCAGCTCAGCTACTCGCTCGACAGCGATTACGGTGCCTATTTCCGCGACAACCGCAGCCTGAGCAGTTCGGAGACGATCTACGTGGTTCGCCGCGAGAAGTCGAACGACATGGAGAAGAACAACTATCCGATCGCTACGCAGGGCGGAGCCTCGGGCGTGACGCCGACGCAGAATCTGGTCGACGCTTATGAATGGATCGGAGCGGAGGATCCCGCCAATCCCTATGCCAACCGCGATCCCCGTCTGGAGGCGAGCATCGTGACCAACGGCAGTACGTGGAACGGCCGTACGATCGACCAGTCGGCGGGAGCTTCGGATGATATGGCCCAGCCCAATGCCAGCCGGACGGGCTACTACCTCAAGAAGTTCCTGACCGACAACCTGAATCTGACGCAGGGTGCCACGACGCAGCACAACTGGGTGGTGTTCCGCTATGCCGAGATCCTGCTCAACTATGCCGAGGCGATGAACGAGGCCTATGGTCCTGACGTTAACAACGGTTATACGCTGACCGCGCGTGAAGCCCTGCAGATGGTCCGCGACCGGGCCAGCATGCAACTCCCCGAGACCGAGATCGAAGCCAAGCCGGGTGATCGGGACGCGTTCCGCAAGGTCATTAAGCGCGAACGCCGGATCGAACTGGCTTTCGAGGACCACCGCTACTGGGATCTGCTGCGTTGGAAGGATGCCATGGAGGTGCTTAACCAGCCGGTTTACGGTGTGAAGATCACCAAAAACGGGGAGAACAGCTGGTCGTATGAGAAGGTGGAGGTAGCAAAACGCACCTTCCTTGAGCGGAACTACTACATGCCCTTCTCGCGTTCGGAGGTCGAGAATTCGAACCATACGCTCGAACAGAATCCCGGATATTAGTGTAGTTTTACAGAGTCGATGAGAAATCCTAAAAGTGAACGACTATGAATATGAGCAAGAAATTTGTGCTGTTCCTGGCATCGGTGTGCATGATGCTGACCTTTGCGGGCTGCGAGGGGGATGGTGATGCCGATTACGGCTTTGGCAAGATATACATGCCCCAGGCACTCTCCACGGGCGGCCTGAACAACTCCTATACCGTTCCTTCGGGAGGCGGCGAATACACCTACAACTTCCGGGTGACGGAGAGTCGGGTAAAGATCATCCTGGGTGTGATGCGTTCGGGCAAGATCTCCGATGCGAAAGGCTTCTCGGTGACGGTCTATACCTCGGAGGAGGAGTCGGCAGCCTCGGCGTCGCAGTTTGGTGGCGAGGTGATGCCTGCTGACTTCTACGAGCCGCTGCCGCAGACGGTTACGGTCGCTGCCGGCAAGTCGGGCGAGACCTTCTATCTGGAGATTCCCCGCAGCAAGCTCGAGGATCCGGCCCATGCGGGAAAGAAGTATGTCCTCTCGGTCGGGATTGCCGATCCGACGGCCTACGAACTCTCCGATACGGGAACCCGTACCGCGGTGATCGTCAATGTCGATGAACTGAACCAGGTCATCGATACCCTCTGAACCCAAACCGAACTATTAACCTTCGGGAATGATATGCCTCCACAACGGGAGGCATATCGTTTCCGTGAATCAGACCTTTACGTATGAGAATTCTTTCACTCCTTTTCAGCATTCTGGTGCTGAGCAGTTGCGGCGGGCGGTTCCATTCGGTGGAGCCCTCGACGCACTCCCCGAAACTTTACGAACGCACGGACTTTACGGTGTTGTTGACCGCCAACTATCAGAATGCCTATCTGCAGGAAGAGGTGGCGCTGGATATGCTGATTGAGACCCCTTCGGGCGAGGAGCTTCTGTTGCCGTGCTTCTGGGTCGAGGGTGATTCCGGTGCCGAATCGCGCTGGGAGGCCCGTTTCACGCCTCAGGAGCTGGGGCGTTATCGCTGCCGTTTCCGTCTGAGCGAACGGGGCGAAGAGGTTGCGCTTTCACGGCCGGTCAAACTCGATGTGCAGCCTGCCGAGGAGGGACATCGCGGTATTCTCCACGTGCGTGACAACTGGACGCTGGTCTACGACGACGGGACTCCCTTCCGCGGTGTGGGTGAGAACATCTGCTGGGAGTCGCGCGAGAACGACGACTCGAAGTTCTTCAAGGAGCTGCATGAACAGCACGACCGCTACAACTACGACTACATGCTGCCGCTCTTTGCCCGCAACGGCGGAAACTTCATCCGCGTGTGGATGTGCTCGTTCAACTTCCCGATCGATCAGCACGACAACTTCAACAACCTGCGTTACAAGCCCTCTGATGCCTATTTCAATCCGAGTGCCGTCGAGCGGCTGGATCACTTTGTCGAACTGGCCGAGCAACTGGGCATCCATGTCATGCTCTGCATGGGACAGGGAGCCGTGCCGGCCGACCGGGCATTCTTCACCGGAGAGGAGCAGGCGCAGCGTTACATGAACCGCCTGCGCTATATCGTGGCCCGCTGGGGATACAGCCCGGCGATCGGCATGTGGGAGTTCTTCAACGAGATCGACAACATCCAGCACCGCAATCCCGGAGGGGTGATTCCCGCCGAGGAGATCGTGGCCTGGCATGCCCGCATGGGGCAGTACCTGAAGAGCATCGACCCCTTCAAGCACCCCGTCACGACCTCGATCTCGCACCGCGATCTGGAGGGACTGAATTCGGTGCCCTGGCTGGATATCAACCAGAAGCACATCTATCGCAATACGGCGGTCATTCCCTCGACGATCCACAGCTATGAGGAGCGTTTCGGCAAACCCTACATCATCGGTGAGTTCAGTTACGAGTGGGACTGGTCGCTGAATTTCGACGACTTTGCCGAGGATATGGACCGTGATTTCCGACGCGGGCTCTGGTACGGACTCTTCTCGCCGACGCCCGTCACGCCGATGAGCTGGTGGTGGGAGTATTTCGAGAACCGCGGCATGATGACCTATTTCCGGGGCGTGCGTGCGGTTTCCGACCGGATGCTGGCCGCCGGCAACGGCGCCTTCGAGGAGGTGAAGGCCGAATGCGCACCGCTGGAAGCCATGAGTGTCAAGTGCGGCCGGACGCTCTTCGTCTACCTCTACAACAACTCCGCCAAGGCGGTCAAGGGGGCTGACTTGAAGGTGGCATCCGCCATCGACGGAACCTATACGGTTGAATGCCTCGACCCGCAGAAGTTCGAGTGGGCGGAGCCCGTCACGGGACGCTCCGGCGAGGTGCGGATCGATGCCCTCGAGGTCGAACCCTACGGCGAAAGAATCTATCAATTCACCCCTGAAAAACAGTAAGCCATGCGTTTGAATATCGGATTTGCCATGCTTTCGCTGTCGTTGCTGGCCTTCGCCGATGGTGCGCAGGCCCAGAAGGAGGCCCGACCGCTTCCGCCGACCAACTTCGGACTGGTCGTTCCGCAGCCCAAATCGGAACTCCCGAAATCCCAGACTCCGCCCCAGCAGGCCATTCCCAAGGCCAAACGGCCTGTCGAGGTGCGACTCGAGAAGTCGGGTGACGCCACGTGGCGCCTTGCCGACGGTTGGGAGATGACCGATGCCGACCGGGTCGTGGCCCGGGGCGGATCGCTCTTCAATCCGGCGTATGATACTTCGGAGTGGTACAATGCGGTGGTGCCGGGAACGGTGCTCACCACGCTGGTTGAGGCCGGCATCTATCCAGATCCCTACTACGGACTGAACAACCTGGCCATTCCCGAGAGCCTCTGCCGGCAGGAGTGGTGGTATCGGATCTGTTTCGACAAGCCGGCTGATGCCGCCGGCCGCCGCGTGTGGCTGAACTTCGAAGGCATCAACTACCGGGCCGATGTCTGGTTGAACGGTCGTAACCTCGGTGATATCCGCGGTGCCTTCGTCGAGGGACGTTTCGACGTGACGGAGTGCTTTGCCGATCACAACGTGCTGGCCGTAAAGATCTATCCGCCCTACAATCCCGGAATTCCGCACGAGCAGTCGAAGGCGGCCGGACGGGGCCCCAACGGCGGCCAGCTGTGTCTGGACGGTCCGACCTTCATCAGCTCCGAAGGGTGGGACTGGATTCCCGGCATCCGCGACCGCAACATCGGCATCTGGCAGGATGTCTCGGTTGAATATACGGGCGACGTCACGCTGGCCTATCCGCAGGTGGTGACCGACCTGCCGCTGCCCGATACCTCGTCGGCCGATGTGACGATCCGTGCGGAGGTGACCAACCATGCGACAGAGGCGCGCCGTGTGGTGCTGACGGGCCGTATCGACGGGGTTGCCGAGTTCGAATATCCGGTCGATCTGGCTGCCGGCGAGAGCCGTACGGTGAGCCTTTCGCCCGAGGAGATTCCGGCACTGCACCTCGATCATCCGCAATTGTGGTGGCCGAACGGCTATGGCGATCAGGCGATGTACGACCTCGATCTGCGGGTGTCGTGCGACGGTGTCGAATCGGACGGGGAGCAGGTTCGTTTCGGCGTGCGGGAGTTCTCCTATGAACTGACGGCCGATACGCCGCAGGGCGAGGAGATCCGTTTCGAGTTCCAGCCCACGAACGACGTTCGCGATGGCGAACCGCTGTTCAATACGTTCCATCGCCGCGTCGTACAGCACGAGGTGGTGGTTCCGGCGCTGCGCGAAGGGGTCGATGTGGCCCGTCTCCGCCGGATCGAAAAGGATGCGACATCGCCCTATCTGGTGCTTCGCTGCAACGGCGTGCGGATCTTCTGCCGCGGCGGCAACTGGGGTATGGACGACGGCATGAAGCGGGTTTCGCGCGAGCGGCTCGAACCGGCCTTCCGGCTCCATCGCGAGGAGGGATTCAACATGGTGCGCAACTGGACCGGCGAATCGACCGAGGAGCTCTTCTATACGCTCTGCGACGAGTACGGCATGCTGGTCTGGAACGACTTCTGGATCTCGACCGAGGGCAGTAATCTGAATGTCAACGACGAAGATCTCTTCCTCGAAAACGCCGTGCAGACGGTCAAGCGATTCCGTAACCATCCGTCGCTTGCGGTCTGGTGTCCGCGCAACGAGGGCTACGCTACGCCGACGATGGCACCGCGGCTCGAACGGTTGATCGCCCGCGAGGACGGCACCCGTTTCTACAGTCCCAATTCACGCTACATGAACCTCCGCACGAGCGGCCCGTGGCACTATATCGACGAGAAGGAGTACTTTACCCGACAGGCCTACGGCTTTACGACCGAGTTGGGTTCGCCGTCGGTCCCCACGGCGGAGTCGATGCGCAAGTTCATTCCCGAGTCGGAGCAGTGGCCCATCAGCGACACGTGGTACTATCATGACCTGCATTTCGGATTGCCGGAGTACTGCCAGGCGGTGGACAAGCTCTACGGCAAGGCCGAATCGCTCGACGACTTCTGCCGCAAGGTGCAGTTGATCAACTACGACAGCCACCGGGCGATGCTCGAAGGGTGGAACAGCCGCATGTGGAACTCCACGTCGGGAGTTCTGTTGTGGATGAGCCATCCGGCCTGGCCGAGCCTCGAGTGGCAGACCTACACGTGGGATTTCGAGACCCACGGTTCGTTCTACGGCTGCCGCAAGGCCTGTGAACCGCTCCACGTGCAGGCCAATCCCCACGACGGGCAGGTACTCGTCGTCAATACCACCCGCAGCGATTACCGGCGGGCACGGGTTGTCGTTTCACGATATACCTTCGCCGGGAAACGGCTGGATCGTCAGTCGGTGAATGTCGCCGCAATTGCGGCCAACGGGGTGACGCCGGTCATGAAACTGCAGCCGCTCGAGGGCGATCCGGACCATCTGCTGCGTCTGGAGCTCTTCGTCGGCGGGAAACGCGTGTCGGTCAACGACTATCTGCGCAGTACGGATCGGGACTTCACGGCGCTGAACGAGGTGGCGATGCCGTCTCTCCGGGCGCGGCTGATTGCGTCGCACGACGAAGCGGGCGTTCGCCGGGTGCAGGTCGAGGTGACCAATACGACCTCGACAACTGCCTTGTCCGTCAAGTTTAACATCCGCAGAGCCGCCAATGGCGAGGCCATTCTGCCGGCCTACATTTCGGAGGGGTATATCCATTTGCTGCCCGGTGAGCGGCGGATCGTCGAGGCGGAGTTCTCCGCGGAGGACGACGCGTTTCTCTCGGCCGAGGGGTATAATTTCGACCGGGTGGAGCTGCTGAGTCTTTGATGGCAAACCGTAATGTAGGGAAGTGTATGAAAACGAATTGTCTGACCCTGTGTGCCCTGGCCATTGCGGGTGTCGGCTATGCCGAGCCGGCAGATTCCACCTGCAATATCGCTCTGAATCGGGCCTGTTACCAGTCTGCTGCGGCCGATTACGACCATACGGCTCACCTGACGACCGATGGCCATGAGGATACCTTCTGGCTGAGTTCCGACGAACCGTCGCCCTGGATCTATGTCGATCTGGGAGCCGAGTTGTCGTTCGACAGGGTGGTGGTCGCCTGGGGCGAACACCATGCTGCGGACTACACGATCGAGGCTGCCGATGCGGGGAGCCCCTCCTCTCCGGAGAGGTGGCGGCGCGTGGCCCGGCGGGCGGACTTTGCGGGCGGAATGGACGAGATGACATTCGGAAGCCGTGAAGCCCGCTACGTGCGGATCCGGTGCGAGAACCCGGATCGTGAAAATCTCGAGATCCGCGAATTCTCGGTTTACGGTCCCGAACGTTGTGTCGTGGAGTCGCTTCCCGAGCGGAATGCGCTGATCGAAGGACGCTATCTGCTGCGCAACAACGACTGGTCGCTGCAGCGCAGCTCCTATGTCGACGGGGATGGGGAGCGGGTCTCCTCGCCGGGGTTCAACACCGAAGGGTGGATCCCGGCCCAGGTTCCCGGGACGGTGCTCGGCAGCTATCTGGCAATCGGAGCGCTGCCCGATCCGAATTACGGGGCACAGCAGCTGATGATCTCCGACGAGTTTTTCACGGCGGACTTCTGGTATCGCAACGTGTTTGAACTTCCGGCGGAGTTCTCCGGCCGGCGGATTTGGCTCCATTTCGACGGGGTGAACTGGAAGGCCGACGTCTTTGTCAACGGCCGTCGGGCCGGACGCATCGAAGGGGCCTTCATCCGCTCGTCGTTCGACGTGACGGAGCTGGTGCGGGCCGGAGAACGGAACGTGGTGGCCGTGCTCGTGCACCGCAACGACCATCCCGGAGCCGTTACCGAGCAGCATCTGAACGATCCCGACGACAACGGCGGCATCATCGGACTCGACAGCCCGACCTTTCTGGCCAGCATCGGCTGGAACTGGATGCCGACCATCCGCGGGCGCAATACCGGCATCTGGAACGATGTCTATCTTGCGGCAACGGACGATGTTGTCCTTTCGGACCCCTTCGTGAAGACGATCCTCCCGCTGCCCGATACGTCGCGTGCGGATCTGGAGATCGAGGTCGGCCTCGAAAACCGGGCCGACCGTCCGGTCCGGGGCACGATCGAGGGAAAGATCGGGGAGGTGAGCTTCTCGATGCCGGTCGAGCTTTCGGCCTCCGAACGTCGGACGGTGCGGCTCACACCGGCGGAGTTTCCGCAGCTGCGCTTCAACCATCCGCGGCTGTGGTGGCCCAACGGTTATGGCGACCAGCCTCTCTACACGCTGGATCTGGCTTTTCGGCAGGGTGACCGGGTCTCCGATACGGAGCGGGTGGTTTTCGGAATCCGTCAGTATGCCTATACGGTCGTAAACAACAATTTCCGGATCTGGGTGAACGGTTTTCCCGTCATCGTACGGGGCGGCAACTGGGGCATGGCCGATGCCTTGCTGCATTGCGATGCAGAACGTTACGACACCTATGTGCGGCTGCATCGGGAGATGAATCTGAATATGATCCGCAACTGGATCGGCATGGAGGGTAACGACGAGTTCTACGAGGCGTGCGATCGTTGCGGCATCATGATCTGGGACGACTTCTGGCTGGCCAATCCCGTCGACGGCCCCCATCCGACGGACAATGCAATGTTCATGCGCAACGTGCGCGACAAGATCCGTCATTTCCGCAATCACGCTTCCGTCGCGGTCTGGACGGGGCGCAACGAGGGATATCCGCCTGCCGAGCTCGATTCGGCGATGCGCTATACGACCGGACTGCTCGACGGAACGCGCTATTACCTGTCGAGTTCGGCCCATGCCCCGGTGACGGGACTCGGCCCCTACGAGACGAAGGATCCCAGGTGGTATTTCGCCAATCGGGGTACGACGTTCCACAGCGAGCAGGGAATTGTGACGCCACCCAACATCGAGAGTCTGCGGGCCATGATGCCGGCCGGGTCGTTGTGGCCGATCAACGATATGTGGGGCCTCCACGACTGGACGCAGCCTCGCGTGCAGATCTTTACCGACGACATGACGCGCAGTTACGGTGAACCGCGGAGTGCCGAGGATTTCTGCCGCAAGGCCCAGATGCTCAACATGGAGGGGCCGAAGGCACTGATGGAGGCGTGGCAAAGCAACCGCGGTCCGGGCGTTATGGTCTGGATGTCCCATCCGGCCTGGCCGTCGCTCATCTGCCAGACCTACGACTACTATTACGAACCGACGGCTGCCTACTTTGCCTTCCGGACAGCATGCGAACCGGTCCATGTGATGTGGCGTGCCGACAACGAGAAGGTGCAGGTCGTCAACAATACGCGGGAGGATCTCACGGGGCTGAAGGTGGCATGCGAGGTGTACGATCTGTCCGGCCGGAGAGTCGAACGGTTCGATGCGACGGTCGATGCTCCGTCGAACAGCGTGAACGACGTGCGGACGATGACCTATCCCGCGGAGATCTCCTCCGTGCATTTCATCCGGCTGACTCTGTGTGATTCCAGGGGGCAGCGTCTGTCGTCGAATTTCTACTGGCGGGGAGTGCAATACCTCGATTATCGCGATCTGACCGGTATGGTGAAGGCCTCGCCGAGGGTTTCGGCCGTGCATCGGCGGATGGGCGACCGCGAGGTGGTGACCGTATCGCTCGACAACCGGACCGACCGTGTGGTGCTGATGCTGCGCCTGCTGCTGGTCGATCGGCAGACGGGTGAACGCATCCTGCCGGCCATCTACGAGGATAACTACCTGTCGCTCGTCCCCGGCGAGTCGCGTGAGGTGACCATCTCGTTTGATGCTGCGGAGCAGGCACGGGACTATACGCTGCGGGTCGAGGGGTGGAATACGCCGCGCGGCAGTTGTCCCGTCCGGAGATAATTCTGAAAATTCAAACGAAGTTAGCCATGAAGATTCGAGGCTTGCGGTGGTGGGTGATGGCCCTGACGACTCTGGTGACGGTGATCAACATCCTCGACCGCAGTACGTTGAACTATATGTGGAACGACGAGATCGATCCGTCGACGGGCGTCGTTCTCCAGCCGGGTATTGCCACCGATCTGGGGCTGGTTTCCGACCGCACGCTCACCGCCGAGGAGCGGCTTCTGCCCGAGGAGCGGCAGCAGGCGATTCTGGCTGCATATCGGGCCGATGCGTCGAAGGAGATCCTGGCCTATACCTACATCTTCTTCATGATCGCCTACGGTCTGAGTCAGATCCTCTTCGGCAAACTGTTCGACCGGATCGGGATCCGTCGGGGATTTGCCCTCTCGGCCTTTGTCTGGGGCTGGGCCATCACGCTGACGGCCTTTGCCCGGGGGTTGTGGTCGCTGACCTTTTTCCGTGTCATGCTCGGAATCGGCGAGGCGGGTCCCTGGCCCGGAACCGTGAAGGTGAATGCCGAGTGGTTCCCCCTCAAGGAGCGGGCTACGGCTCAGGGTGCCTTCGGGGCGGCGAGCGCCGTGGGCAATATCATCTCGCCGATTCTCATCTCGCTGTTGTTCCTGAACTTCGGCTGGAAAGTGTCGTTCCTGGCGTTGGGAATCGTCTGCCTGCTGTGGATCATTCCCTGGTGGGTGGTGGTGCGCTGCGGCCCCGGGGAGCATCCGTGGATCACCGACGAGGAGCGGCAGTATATCCTTGCGGGACAGCCTCGTGAACCGGTTGCCGACGACCGTACGCTGCCGCTCGGACGCCTGTTGACGATGCGGAGCAGCTATGCCGTCATCCTGAGCCGGTTTTTCCTCGATCCGGTCTGGTGGATCTTCATGACCTGGCTGCCGATCTATCTGAAGGAGGTCTACGGCCTCGGCCTCGAACAGATCGCTGCTACGGCCTGGATCCCCTTCCTCGGGGCAGCCGTGGGCGGCATTGCCGGCGGATGGCTCTCCGGCTGGCTGATCGATCGGGGGCATACGTTGAACTATGCCCGCCGGATGACGATTGCCGTCGGGTGCCTCATGATGATCCCCGGCATGATCGGGGCGGCCTTCGCGCAATCGGCCCTGGCGGCATCGGTGGTGCTGATTCCGGTCCTGGGAGGTTTCCAGTTCGCCATTGTCAACATCCAGACGCTGCCCAGTGACCTGCACGCCGGAAAGACCGTCGGCTCGCTGGCCGGACTGGGAGGTGCCGCGGCGGTGTTGGGAACGGTTATCATGATGTATCTGGTACCCCGTCTGACGGCCGGCGGCCATTGGATTCCGTTGTTTGTGGTCGGGGTGTTGTTGATTCCGCTGGCGTTGTTGTCCGTATTTCTGCTGGCGGGGCATATTGGTCGTAAAACAGAAACTGAATAGCGATGGGACAGTATCGGAAATATGCGGAAATTCCGCTCAGACAGCTTCCCAACCGGGTCTGGCGCTCCTATTGCGGCGGCGCGATGATCGACCGGTGGAAGAACGAATCCGTTTGTGAGGATGGTGCGATGCCCGAGGAGTGGGTCGCCTCGACCGTGGTGGCCCGGGGAGACAACCGGCCGGTGGATGAGGGCATATCGAAGTTTGCATTGCCCGATGGACGAGTTGTCCCGCTGACGGAGCTGATCGCCGACGACAGGGAGGCGTTTCTCGGCGAGCGAATCGCCCGGACGTATGGCGACGTGCCGCTGTTGACCAAACTGCTCGATTCGTGCGAGCGGCTGACCATTCAGGTCCATCCCGACAAGCGGTTTGCTGCCGATTTCCTGCATTCCCGTTTCGGCAAGACCGAAGGGTGGTATGTGCTGGGGACACGTCCGGTTGACGGCGAGGAGAGCTACGTCCTCTTCGGTTTCAAGGAGGGGGTCGACCGTGCGAAGTGGCGCGATCTCTTCCTTCGGCAGGATATTTCGGGGATGATCGGTGCGCTGCACAAGGTTCGTGTCAAACCGGGCGATGTGTTTATTATCAACGGCGGGGTTCCCCATGCCATCGGCAGCGGCTGTTTCCTGCTCGAACTGCAGGAGCCGACCGACTACACGATGCGTGTCGAGAAGACGACGCCCCGCGGGGCGTCGCTGAGCGGCATGCTGGTACACCAAGGGGTAGGTGAGGAGCGGATGCTCGACTGTTTTCACTACGATTCGTTGTCGCTCGACGAGACGCTTCGCCGGTGGAAGATCGAGCCCCGCGAAGAGATTCTGGCCGACGGTTCGACCCTGAAACACCTCATCGACCGTCGTCATACCGACTGTTTCAGCCTCTCGGAACTGTGTATTCCCACATCGGCAACGTTGCCGTCCGAAGGGGATTTTCGGGTGGTGATTGTCTACCGGGGAAGCGGCCTGGTTCGTGCCGGGCAATATGAGATGGCTGTCCGGCAGGGGGATGAACTCTTTATTCCGGCCCGGGTCGGCGATCTCGAGTGGCGGGTCGACTCCGCCGAGCCGATGCGTCTGCTGCTTTGCAATCCGCCCCGTTGACCGGACTGTTTCTGCAATACGGTTTCGCCCCCGCCTCGGATGAATTCCGAAGCGGGGGCGAAACGTGTTGTATCGGTTGGACGGTCGGTCCGGAGATGTTCCAAACGACAGTCTGCCTGGCCGGAGTGTCGGCTGCGATCAGATCAGTCCCGGCGGTCGATGCGGGTCATGATCTCCATGCACATGCGGCCGTTGTGGTAGGGGCATTTCCAGAATCCGGCCTTGTCATCCTTGCGGTTGACAGTGCCGTCGGGGAGAATGCTCCACCACCATTCGCCGTTCTGACGGTCGATCAGGTGATTCTTGATGTATTCCCACGTGCGGACGGCCCCTTCGAGCGCCTCCGGACGATCGTGGTAACGGTAGAGGTAGAACTGTCCGATGACGCATTCGGCCTGGACCCACCAGTGCTTTTCACGGTCGATGGTTCCGTCGGCATGGCACTCATAGTTCAGACTTCCGTCCGGTCGCAGCCCTTCGAGGGCTGCATCGGCCATCCGTCGACAGGCGACCAGCGTACGGGCTTCGAGCTCCGGATCCCCGATGGTCGAGGCCGTTTCGAGCAGCAGCCACGATGCCTCGATATCGTGTCCGTACGACCACGTACGGCCGCTCCGGCAGTTCCATTCGTCGTCGAAGAAGAGCCCCAGATGTCCCGTTTCGGTATCGACAATGCGTTCGAGAAAGATCTCCAGCAGATTCCGCGTCCGCTGCAGCAGCTCCTCGTCGCGCCATGCGCGCAGCAGGTTGGCGTAAGCCTCGAGGATATGCAGATGGGTATTCATCGTCTTGTTCTCGTTGGCATCCTTGTCGCTCAGTCGGACATCGGCCAGGGGCGACCAGTCGCGTGCCGCAGCCTCTTCATAGCCGTTATTCTGCGGATCGTAGGCATGGCGTTCGATGGCCCGGTAGAGTTCGATGGCCGTATCGAGAGCCTCCCTGTCGCTGGTGGCCCGGTGGTATTCGCTCAATCCGTAGATGACGAAACCGATGGCATAGAACTGTTTCTTGCCGTCGACCACCTCGCCCCGGGCATCGACCGACCAGTAGACGCCGCCCTGTTGCGGATCGATGAAGTGGCGGAGAATATACTCTTTGGCCCGGGTTGCCGTCTCCAGATGGCGGGCATCGCCCGTTCTGCGGTAGGCTGCGGAGAAGGTCCACAGAATCCGGCCGTAGAGAATGGCGCTTCGGGGAGCCGTGTTGTCGAGCCGGTCGTCGCCCGTCATGCGGCCGTAGAAGCCGCCGGCAGGGTCGACCATCCGCTCCATCCAGTAGGGGAGAATGTCGTTCAGCAGCTCCGCCTCGAGTTCGTTGTATAAGGTTTGTTCAAGCATCGTATCAAACGGTTAATGGTTTGTTTTTCTTTTCAGAGCCAGCTTCTGGCCGATCTCCGCGATCCGCTTCTCGTTGAGCGGGTAGAGCGCGATGATCAGGATGGCCAGGCCGCAGGCTGCCGCGGGGATCCAACTCATGAGCATCCGCAGTCCGAAGATCGCCTCGCCGTTCTGGACCGCACTGGCCGAGGTGTCGTAGCCGTACGACGCCAGCAGCCAGAGAATCAGCGCACTGCCAAATGCGCCGCCGAACTTCTGAGCCATTGATGACGACGAGAAGATCAGCCCCGTGGAGCTATGGTTGTGTTTCAGTTCGGAGTAGTCGGCCACGTCGGCGTACATGCTCCACAGCAGCGGGAAGGTGATGCCGGCGCCCGCCGAGATGATGATCTGCAGGATCAGCATTGTCCAGCAGCCGGCCGGGGTGGCCGGAATGAAGAAGAAGACGATGCTGAACAGCGCCGAGACGACCATGGCGAGCATGTAGGTGGTCTTTTTGCCGATGCGTTTCGAGATCGGAACGGCCAGCACCACGCCCGCCATGTTGGCAATCTCGCCGATGGCCAGGAAGATGCCGCACGTCAGTAGCAGATTCTCGCCGAGCAGGTTGTTGTCGCCGATGAAATCCTTGAAGAAGTAGGCGGCGGCCCCGCCTCGGATCGAGTTGAACAGCAGTGCGGCGACGGCTACCCCCGAGAGGATCCACCACGGGGCGTTGGTCACCAGCGAGCGGATATCCGTCAGAATAGACCCCGACCCCTTCGTCTCCTCCTTCGAGAAGCGGATCTTTTCGCGTGTGAGTCGGAAGCAGAAGAGGAAGAGAATGGCGCAGATGGCTCCGATGACGATCATCGTCTGCTGCCATCCCGCGGCTTCGCGGGCGATGAGTGCCGTCTCGGTCAACCCCTCGGTCGAACCGGTGAAGAGCCGGCAGAGCGGTTCGAAGATGGCCAGAGCCAGGAAACTGCCGCCGTAGGCGAAGAACATCCGGTAGGAGGAGAAGACGGTACGTTCGTTCGAATCGTCGGTAATTACGCCGAGCAGCGCCCCGTAGGGGACGTTGATGGCCGTGTAGACGGTCATCATCAGGATGTAGGTCGCATAGGCCCAGACGAGTTTGGCGGTCTGGCTCCAGTCGGGCGTGGTGAAGGTCAGCACGCCGGCGATGGCGAACGGCACGGCCACCCACAGCAGATAGGGGCGGTAACGCCCCCATCTGGATTGCGTGCGGTCGGCGATCAACCCCATGATCGGGTCGGAAACGGCATCCCAGATCTTGGTAATCAGCAGTAACAGAGCGGCATGTTCGAGACTCAACCCGAAGATGTTCGAATAGAAGAACGGAAGGTAGTAGGAGAATATCTTCCAGAACATGCTCGACGACATGTCGCCGAAGCCGTATCCGATCTTTTCCGACAGGGGGGCTGCCATCAGCGTATGATTTTGAGGTTCTTGTCAATCAGTTTCTTGAGCGTCTCGACGCTGTGACCCGTGGTCAGTCCGTCGGCAGGGGTGTGCAGACAGTAGTCCACCAGCCGCTCGACGGTCGACGTGGCCACGTGCATGCGCGTGTCGCTCGAGGCGTAGTAGATGTAGACCGTGCCGTCCTCGTCGGCAATCCAGCCGTTGGAGAAGAGCACGTTCGAGACGTCGCCGACCCGCTCCTTTCCGACGGGACCCATGAAGAGTCCGGCCGGCTCGGCGATCAGCTCCCACGGCTTCTCGAGATCGGTCATGTACATGTAGAGTACGTAACGCAGTCCGGCGGCGCATCCGCGGACACCGTGAGCCAGGTGCAGCCATCCCTGCGGGGTCTTGATCGGGTGGGGGCCTTCGCCGTTTTTCAGCTCCTTGATCGTGTGGTAGTAGCGGCGGTTGATGATCCGCTCGTCGGTGACCCGGGCATGGGTGATGTCGTCGACGAGCGCCCAGCCGATGCCGCCGCCCTTCCCGGCGTCGATGAATCCATCCTGCGGACGTGTGTAGAGGGCATACTTGCCGTCGACGAATTCGGGGTGGAGCACGACGTTGCGCTGCTGGCTGTCGCTCTCCAGATCCGGGAGCCGCTCCCAGGTTTCGAGGTCGTGCGTGCGTGCGATGCCGGCCGAGGCGACGGCCGACGAGAGGTCGCCGGGCTGCGCTGCGGGATCCTTGCGCTCGACGCAGAAGATGCCGTAGATCCAGCCATCCTCATGGGCGGTCAGGCGCATGTCGTAGATGTTGGTGGCCGGTTCGCCGTATTCGGGCATCGTGATCGGGTAGTCGCGGAACCGGAAGTTGTCGACACCGTTCGGCGATTCGGCCACGGCGAAGAACGACTTGCGGTCGGCGCCTTCGACCCTGGCCACGATGACATACTTTCCGTTCCATTTGATGGCTCCGGAGTTCAGAACGGCGTTCACACCGATGCGCTCCATGCAGTAGGGATTGCTCTGCGGATCCATGTCGTAACGCCAGAAGAGCGGAATGTGGGCTGCCGTGAGAATGGGGTAGCGGTAGCGGGTGAAAATCCCGTTTCCGGCGTGTTGCGGGATATTTTTGCGGGTGACGAGTCGCTCGTAGTGTTGCTCGAGCTCCTGCATGAGTTCATCGAAATGGGTATTCATGGTTTTGTATAACAGGTGATTGTTTGATAGATCGCGATTAAAGATGCTTCATGTCCGAGGCGAAGAGAATACCGGGGTGCTTGCGGAAGGCGACGAAGTCCTCGCACGAGGCGTGTCCCGGACGGGGACCGTAGAAGTGGCCGGGTTTGAGCGTCTGCTGTGCGTTCCGCCATACCAGTGCATACGAGGGCGTGTGTTCGCCGATGCCCTTGAGCAGGACCGAGGTCCACCACTGCGGATGCTGAACCCCTTCCGAGCCGGTTTCCGAGACGACGTAGGGCTTGTGGCGTTCGCGGGCGATTTGATCCATGACCGTGAGCGTTTCGTCCATCTGGCGGAGGTAGCGGTCGCCCTCGTTCGAGTCGTAGATGTCGACGCCGAGAACGTCGATCCAGGCATCGCCCGGATAGCGGTCCAGGTATTGCGCTTCGCTGCGGCAGGCGTTCGGCGAGTAGATCGTCAGCATCTCGACGCCGTGGCGGCGCAACGCCCCGATTGTCATTCGCCACAGTTCGGTGTACTGCTCTTTCGTGCAGAGCTCCTCACCCCACCAGAACCAGCTGCCCGTATGTTCGTGCCACGGGCGGAACAGCACCGGAATCTTCGCTCCGTCGGGAGTCGTGAGCGAGTTGAGGAAGTCGGCCACGGTGTCGAGCCACTTCAGAAAGGTTTCGTGACGGTCTCCGCCGGGCAGGATCGAGGCGACGACCTCCCGGGAGGAGACATCCCAGGCATCTCCTCCCGTCAGGGGGTTGTAGGCGTGCCAGCTGATCGTCGTCAGTCCGCCGCGGGCGTATTGGTTGCGGATCTCTTCGCGCATGGTATCGAACGGTACGCCGTCGAGATTGGCTCCCGTTCCGAGTTCGATGCCTCCCAGATCGCAGCCCAGGACGGCGGGGTAGTCTCCGCAGCAATCCTTGACGTCGCTTCGGCCGGCCTCGTAGGCCCAGTCGCATCCGTAGAAGGGGAAATCCTGTTGACCGAACATCATCTGATTGTGCTCTGCGGTCCGGTGCAGAAGGGTCATGATCGAAGCGGGTGTCCGGTTTCCGGCTTCGGAGTGGTTGGTTTGATCCAACATGTCGAGTATTTCATTGGTTTGCATGATCTCGTTCAGCGTGGTCGTATCCGAGTCGAAGACCGAGTTGAGCCCCTGCTCTTCCTGAGCCGGGTCGCCGCAGTAGTCGTCGCCGATCTCCCAGCGCAGGTGGTCGGGACGGGCCTCGCCGCCCCAGCCCCAGAAGTTGCAGCCGGCCAGCAGATCGTCGGCTGCGGCGCTGCGAACGACCTGGTCGAACAGATGGCGATAGTAGCGGTCGCGGGCCGTGACGGGCGAGCCCGGTTCGAAGCGGAATCCGTCGCGCGGATAGCCGAACTCCTCGATGACCAGCGGTTTGCCGATTTCACGGGCGATGGCGAGGTGTTCGTCGATGTATTGACGGGTGTTGGCCAGGGCGTTGTCCAGTTTTTGGGCGACGCTGTCGCGGGTGATCCAGCGCCAGTTCAGCGGCCAGATGTGGATGTTGGCATAGTCGATCTCGGGGATGGCGTGGATGCGGCGCCACAACTCAATGTCGCCTTCGCAACCGTTGTATCCTTCACTGCCGGTCGAGACCATGTGGTTGGGGTCGAGCTCCTTGATGAGTTTGGCCGTGCGGTCGATCCACTCGAAGAAGCGCTCCTTGTTCTCGTCGGAGAAGGCGCGCGGTTCGTTGGCGATCTGCCACGAGAAGATGGCCGGATCCTCCGAATAGGGGCGGTTCGTGTAGCGGTTCGTGCGCGTGATGATGTAGCGTACGTGATCCTCGTACATCCGCTTGCAGGAGTCCTGGGGGCCGAACTGATGGAATTGAGCTACGTAGTTCTGGAAGGTCTCCCACGGCACCTGGGCCGGGATGGGGTAGACCCCCATGCCGCTCCATTCGAGGTATTGGGCATAACCGCCGCTCCACTCCCAGGAGTTGGTCAGGTAGAGGACGGCGTACATTTCGCGTTTGCCGAGTTCGGCCATCAGAAAGTCCAGACCGTCGAGCGCCTTGTCGTTGTAGACGCCCGGGGCGGTCTGCAGAATGGGTTCCACCTTTGAGATGACCCCTTCGTTGCCTTCGGAGCCGACGAGGATACGCAGATTGGTGATGCCGGCGGCCTTCAGCCGGTCGAGCTCCCGGCAGAGTCGGTCGCGGTCGCAGCTCGGGCCTTCGGTGGCGAGCAGGGCGCCGTACCAGAAGTTGGTTCCGACGAAGCGCGAAGGGGCGTGAGGAATGACGAATCGGGCGTTTTCGACGCGGGCGAATTCGCTGATGCCTTTCCGGGGGGTGCAGCTCCACGAGCCGATCAGAGCCAGAAAGGCCATTACAAGGAAGCGGTTCATAGCAGGGTCAGATTTTACAACAAAGATAGGGCTTTGGTGAGGATCAGAAACATGATATTCTAACAGAAAATTATACTTTTTTGTTTTTTCATCCGCCGGTCGGAGGGCTGAGGTTCGAAGAGAATCGGTTTTCATCAAAAAAGTATCATTCGTCTGCGGAATCATTTTCTAAATTTGAATGTACCTAAAATTTTCTGGACCGTGAAGAGCAGACAACCCCGTATGTTGAGCATCGTGTGGTGCCTTTTGATCCTGATGGCGCTGCCCGTCTCGTGTGCAAGCCGGAGCGGCGAATCCTCCTCGCCGCAACCGGTCGTCCCGGTGCGGCAGGGAACCCTGACCCTGGATGAACGGGTGATCGATTCAGCCTATCTGGGATGTGGCGTCCAGTGGGACCCGTACGACGTGCACGACGATGACGGTCGTTTTTCGGCAGAGGACCGGGCCCGCCTGAGCCGCCGCCTTGATTATCTCTCGCCGCGAATCGTCCGGGTCATGTGCAGCATCGGCTCCTATCTGACCGGCGGCGTATTTGATTCGACCCGGAACATGGAGGATCTGCATATGATTCTGGGGTATTGTACCGGACATGCGATTCCGGTGGTTTTCGGCGATTGGGGCGGAGGATTTGTCGACGTGGAACGGGAGACGGTGGACGAGGGGCGGATCGAGCAGATGGCCCGCATGGTCCGCTATCTGTTGGAGGATTGCGGCTACACGTGCATCCGCTATTTTAATATGGTAAACGAACCGAACGGTTCCTGGTCCTCCACGCAGGGTGATTGTGCGCTGTGGCTGCGGGCTACCCGGGCGATGGCCGATGCACTCGGGCGTCAGGGGCTGAGCGACCGGGTGACGTTGGTGGGTCCCGATGCGGCGGTCTGGACGACGGCCGAGACGCATTGGGTTACCCGCACGGCGGAGGAGCTGGGCGATGCCGTCGGAATGTACGATATCCACACCTATCCCTCCAAGGCGGAGATCAATGCCGGGGAGTATGGCCGGATGGTTGCGGCCTACCGGGCGGCGGCTCCGTCCGGGCAGCCGATGATCATGGGAGAGATCGGAATCAAGTTTATCGACGAACGTGATGCCGCCTATGCTGCCGAGAACGAGCGGCGGGTGGAAGCGTGTCCGTTTGCTTCGCCGACCGATTCGCAGATGTTTGTCTTTGACCACATGTACGGAGTCGATATGGCCGATGCGATCATGCAGACGGCGGCCAACGGTTATTCGGGCTGTATTGTCTGGATGCTGGACGATGCCATGCACGTCAACGAGCCCGGCCGGCTCAAGATCTGGGGCTTCTGGAACATCCTCGGCGAGGAGCGTTATGGGGCAGCCATGGAGCAGATCCGCCCGTGGTATTATGCCATTGCGCTGTTGAGCCGTTATTTCCCGCCCGGTTCGCGGATTTTGGGAAGTGCGGTCGGCGAGGTGGCGGGAGTACGTGCCCTGTGGGGAGAGTATGACGGAAAACCGACGCTTGCCGTTGTCAATACGAATCCCGATCAGGCTGTCGTCCTGACACTCGACGGGCTGACCGCGTCGTGGAGCGGTCTTGATCGATATCTCTACGCCGAAGGGGCGTTGCAGCTCGACGGCGAACGGCTGCTTCCCGTCGAGCGGCGTGTCACGCTGCGATCCGGCGACCGCATCCGGATCGAACCCGAATCGATGGTCGTTTATACCGCGTTGGAGTGATTCCGCAGAACGGATCACTCCGGAAGTCAGTGATTCTCTGATTTCTTACCCCCCCCCTCCCTGAAAATCACCGCACGAAACTGCCGGTGTAGCGGGCTGTATTGCCGCAGGCATCGCGCACGGTGAGTTCGACGGTGTGTTTGCGGCGTGTGGCCGGCGTGTCGAAAAAGTGGACCAGTGTCCCCTTCATCGGGAAACGGTCGCAGACCCGCCACTCGCCGTCGATACGCAGTGTCCACGAGGCGACCCCCGCGAAGTTGTCCGACACGCGGAACCGCAGCGCATCGCTTCCCGAGAGGTTGGCCCCCGGTGTGAAGAGCGGCCGGATCGTCGGCGCCAGCGTGTCGGCCACCACGAGCATCTCGCCCGTCGTCCGTGTCACGGCCGTCACGGCTCCGTTCGAGTAGGTTCCGCCCACGAGGTAGAGCCACCCCTTGCGCGAGCGGCCGGCCAGCACCGTGTGGAGCCGCAGCCGGGGCTCGACCTGTGCGCGGATGGTCACCAGCGCCGGGCTGTAGAGCGGCGTCGTGGGTTCGAGAAAGCGGTAGGCCGGCGAGAGCACCACCAGCCCCGTGTGGCTTTGCGGCATCTCGAACCGTTCGGGATGGAGCAGAATCGGCTCGTAGAGCGAACCCTTCTGAATGCGGATTTCGGCCTCGCGGTCGATCCTCACCACGGAGTTGCGCCCCGGGAAGACGGCTACGCCCGTCGTGTCGGCCTGGGCGCGGAACGATGCTTCGCGCCCCACGATCGGGAACTCCAGCGACGAACGGTTGCCGCAGTCATCTTCGGTCTCGATGCGGATCAGGCGGCGTTCGCCCGGCTCTGTGCGCACCACGCCGCGCTCCTCCATCACCGGGTAGAACGCATCGGGGGCTCCGGCCAGCTGGGCCAGCCGGATCACTTCGTTGCGCGAACCGAGCTTGAGGGCATAGCAGCTCACGGCGTCGCAGCAGCGCGAGAGGTCGTGCGTGAAGCCGTCCATGCGGTATTCGAAGTAGGGGTGGCCGTCGAGGCTGGCCGTCACGCGCCAGATGCCGAAGGTGTTGTTGACGCCGTTGCGGCGGTCCGAGGCCTCGACGATGAAGTACCCGCGGCGTCCGACCCCCACGGGTTCGTTGCGGGTCAGGCGGTAGCGGCCGTCGGCATCGCGCACGACACCGTAGCTGGCCATCGGGCTCCGCACGGGGACGCCCCCCACGGTGTCGACCTCGACGTAGTGGATACGCAGGATCCGCGGGGCGAGGTTGTCCGCGGGGCGGATGACCCCTTCGCGGACGACGTTGTGGAGCCGTTGCGTCGGGGTGTCGCGGATCTCGAAGTGGAGGTGCGGGCCCATCGACGAGCCGCTGTTGCCCGAGTATCCGATCACGTCGCCCTGGCGGACGGGCCACTCCTCGGGACCGAACTGCAGGTCGACGCCGTTCGCCCGGCGGGCGTAGCGCTCCGTGCGGAGACGCTCCTCGAGGTCGTCGCGGAAGCGGCTCAGGTGGCCGTAGACGGCCGTCGTGCCGTTGTCGAGCGTCAGGTAGAGGGCTCTTCCGTAGCCGCCGGCCGCCACCGTCATGCGCGAGACATGGCCGTTGGCCACGGCCACGAGCGGTTTGCCCTCGACGCCGTCGGTCTTGATGTCCACACCGGCGTGAAAGTGGCCCGGGCGCAGTTCGCCGAAGTTGGCCGAGTAGAGGCGCGACGCCTCGCGGACCGGGAAGATATAGTCATCGGGATGGAGCTGCCGGGCGGGTGCCTCCGCACAGGCCGCAGCCAGGAGAATCGTTATCAGAAATCGTCGCATGTATCCGTATCTTTGACCAGCGCAGAGGCGGCATCGATCACCGTCTCGTAGTCGTAACCGAGCGAAAGCCCGTATCGTATCAGTTTGGTTTTCAAATCGTATGGCGAATCGTACCGGACCGTCCGCATCTTGCGGGCGAGGCGTTCGGCGAGGCGTTCGCCCGCTTCGCCGCGGTTGATCTGCCGCAGGGCCTCTTCGATCACCTCGCGGCGGATTCCCTTGCGCTGGAGCGCCGTGCGGATCTTGTACTCGCCCCAGCCGCTCAGCCGTACCTTTTCGCGCACGAAAGCCTCGGCATAGCGGCTGTCGTCGATGAAGCGTTCGCGCACGAGCCGGGCCACCACCGCCTCGGCATCCTGCTCCGCAACGCCCCAGCCGCGCATCAGCCGCCGGGCATCGCCCTCCGACTTCTCGGCCCGCGCGCACAGCCGCATCAGCGAGGCGAGGGCCTGTTCGGGGCTTTTCGTGCGCTTTTCGCGCGTTTTTTTCAACTCCTTCGGCAGCATATCATGCGTTCCTTGTCGAACAGGTCGCGATATCGTTCGATGGCCGTGTAGCCCTCGCCGGCGAGCATCGCGGCGAGCTCCGCGGCGGCCCGTTCGTAGATCTCAAACCAGAGGCGTCCGCCCGGTCGCAGCATCCGCCGTCCGGCCCGGGCGATGGCCCGGTAGAAGCGCAGCGGATCGTCGTCCGGCACGAAGAGGGCCAGTGCCGGTTCGTGGTCACGGACGTTGGGGTGCATCGCCGCCCGGTCGCTTTCGGGGACGTAGGGGGGATTCGAAACGATGACGTCGAACGGCTCGGGAAAACGCTCCGGCAGCTCCTTCAGCGCATCGGCCCGCCGCAGCGTCACCCGTGCCCCCAGCCTCCGGAAGTTCTCGCCGGCCACCGCCAGTGCCTCCTCCGCGATGTCGGCGGCGAAGAGCTCCGCCCGGGGAAGCTCCAGCGCCAGCGTGGCCGCGATGCAGCCGCTGCCCGTCCCCACGTCGAGGATGCGGCAGGGGGCGCCCTGTTCGCTGCGGATGATGCGGTCGACCAGCTCCTCGGTCTCGGGGCGCGGGATGAGCACCCCCTCCCGCACCGTGAAGCGGCGTCCGTAGAATTCGCTCCCGCCGAGGAGGTACTGCAGCGGTTCGCCCGCGGCCAGCCGTTCCATATCGCGGTCGAGCCCCTCGACGGTGAGTTCCGCACCGGGGTCGGTCAGCAGGGCCGACTGCGTGATCCCGGCCCGTTCGCACACCAACAGGCGGGCGATGCTGCGCGCTTCGCGTGCGTCGTAGAGCCCCGTCAGGCGGGACGTGATCCGGTCGATGGTTTCGCGGCGTGTCATGGTCTGGAGGTTGCTTGCAGCATCAGATCGGCCAGCGCGATGGCTACGGCCGCCTCGACCACCACCGCTCCGCGCAGGGCCACGCAGACGTCGTGACGTCCGCGGATCACGAGCTCCTCTACGCGTCCGCTCGCCGCGTCGTAGGTGGCCTGCGGACGCGAGATGCTAGGCGTGGGCTTCAGCGCCGCCCGCACCACCACCTCGTTGCCGTTGGTGATGCCGCCGTTGATCCCTCCGGCATGGTTCGTCGCCGTGTGTCCGTCGCCGTCGATGATCGGGTCGTTGTTCTCCGAACCGCGCATGCGGCTCCCGGCGAATCCGCTGCCGAACTCCACCCCCTTGACCGCCGGAATCGCAAAGAGCAGGTGGGCGATGCAGCTCTCCACCGAATCGAAGAAGGGTTCGCCGATTCCGGCCCGCACCCCCGCGACGCGGCATTCGACCACGCCGCCCAGCGAATCGCCCGCCGAGGCGGCCTCCCGCAGCAGCTCTTCGAACCGCTCGGGATCCGTCGCCCCGCCGATCTCCGTCAGCCGGGTGTCGAAGCGCACCTCCTCGGGCAGGATCTTCTTGGCCACGACGCCGGCCGCCACCAGGGCCACGGTCAGCCGCGCCGAGAAGTGGCCGCCGCCGCGCGGATCGTTCTGCCCGTTGAACTTCAGGCGGGCGACCCGGTCGGCATGCGACGGGCGGTAGTGGTGGGTGAAGGCCGTGTAGTCGGACGAGCGGGTATCCGCGTTGGTGAAGACGACCGTCAGCGGGGCGCCCGTCGTATGGTCCTCGTAGAGCCCCGAGACGATCGTCGGGCGGTCCGCCTCGCGGCGCGGCGTGGTCCCCGCGGCACCGCTCCGGCGGCGTGCCAGATCCCTCTCGAAGTCCTCTTCCGAGAGCGGAATCCCGGCCGGAATGCCGTCTATCGTGATGCCGACCTGCGGCCCGTGCGACTCGCCCCAGATGGCGAGCCGGAAACTGCTTCCGTATTGATTCATCGTTTTGGTCGTTGGATTATTCCCGGATCTGCTGCAGATCCTCGAAGAAGGTGGGGTAGCTCTTCGCCACGCATTCGGCCCCCTCGATCGTCATTTCGCCGTCGGCACGCAGCGCCGCTACGGCCAGCGACATCGCCATCCGGTGGTCGCCGTGGCTCCGGACGCGGGCGGCATGGATCTCTCCGCCGCGGATGCGCATCGTGTCCTCCTGCGAGAGGTCGACCTCGATGCCCAGCCGTCCGTATTCCTCGCAGATCGCCTCGGCGCGGTTGCACTCCTTGTGCTCGAGGCGCGACGTGCCGCGGATCGTGCTCACCCCTTCGGCCGCGGCGGCCAGGGCGGCCAACGCCGGGAAGAGGTCGGGACACTGCGTGGCGTCGAACTCGAAACCGTGCAGCGGCCGGTGGACTGCCGTCACCGAATCGGCATCGTTGATCACCGCCGCTCCGGCCCGCACCAGCGCCGTGCAGATCGACGTGTCGGCCTGTTTCGAGAGCAGCGAGACGTTGCGCACCGTAACCTCGCCGGCCGTGGCGCCCGCCACGAGCAGCATGGCCGCTGCGCTCCAGTCCCCCTCGATGCTGAAGTAGGTGGCCGCAAAGCGTTGGTTGCCGGGTATGTAGAATTCCGAATAGTCGCGTTGGAAAATTTCGACGCCGAAGCGGGCGGCCGTGTCGAGCGTCATCTCCAGATAGGGGGTCGAGACGGCGTGGTGAACGTGGAGCGTCGTGTCGCGTTCGGCGCGCGGCAGGGCCAGCAGCAGCCCCGTGATGAACTGCGAGGAGACCGAACCGTCGACCTCAACCTCGCCGCCCCGGATCGGACCGCACACCTCGACGGGCAGATATCCGTCGTGGTCGTGGACCTCGACCCCCAGCTGCCGCAGCGGTTCGAGCATCATCGTCATCGGACGGTGGAGCAGCGAGCCGCGTCCGACGATGCGGATCGGCGTGTGACACAGCGATGCGATCGGGGTGAAGAGTCGGCTCGCGAGGCCCGATTCGCCCACTTCGAGCCGGTTGCCGCGGGGGTTGAGGCCCCCCTTGATCGAGAGCGACGTCGGGTCGACCTGTTCGACACGGGCTCCGAGCGTCTGGATGCAGTGCAGTGCCGAACGCGTATCGTCGCAGAACTCCAGATTGCGCAGCACCGTCGCCTCCTCCGAGAGCAATGCCGCTGCCAGGGCACGCTGTGCGTAACTTTTCGAGCAGGGCGGCCTCAGCGTGCCTTTGACGCCGCCTGGCGGAACCGTTTTGTCCATTCGTGTTTAACCTTCGTGCTTTTTGCCGCGGGCCTCGTCGACGGCCTGCTGTGCCTCGTCGACGGCCCGGTGAGCCTTCTCGTCGGCCTGCTGCGCCTCGTCCACGGCCCGGCGGGCCTTCTCGTCGGCCCGTTGTGCCTCGTCCACCGCCCGGCGCGCTTCGGCATCCGCCCGGTCGGCCGCATCGACCGCCTCGCGGGCTTCGTCGACCGCCTTCTGCGCCTCCTCCGAGGCCTGGCGCATCTCCTCGCCCTTGCGGTTCTTCATCTCCTGGGTCAGCTGGTGGCTCTTCTTCAGCTCGAAGTGCTGGCCGAGGTAGACCTTGCGCACCATCGGGTCGGCGGCCAGCTCCTCGGCCGTACCCGTCTTGAGGATCTTCCCCTCGTAGAGCAGGTAGGTGCGGTCGGTGATGGCCAGCGTCTCGTCGACGTTGTGGTCGGTGATGATCACGCCGATGTTCTTGTGCTTGAGCGTCGCCACGATCGACTGGATATCCTCCACGGCGATCGGGTCCACACCTGCGAAGGGCTCGTCCAGCAGGATGAACGCCGGGTTGATGGCCACGGCCCGGGCGATCTCCGTCCGTCGCCGTTCGCCGCCCGAGAGCTGGATGCCGAGGCTCTTGCGGACCTTCTGCAGGCGGAACTCCTCGATCAGCGCCTCGACGCGCTGGTTCTGGTAATCCTTCGAGTAGTCGGTCATCTCCAGCACGGCGCGGATGTTCTCCTCGACGGTCAGCCGCCGGAAGACCGAGGCCTCCTGGGCCAGGTAGCCCACGCCCAGCTGGGCCCGCCGGTAGACGGGCAGCGAGGTCAGCTCGCTCACCTGGTGTTCGTCGTTCTCCAGAAAGATGCGGCCCTCGTTGGGCTTGATCAGTCCGACGATCATGTAGAAGGTCGTCGTCTTGCCCGCGCCGTTGGGGCCGAGCAGACCGACGATTTCGCCCTGATTCACATCGATCGACACGTGGTCGACCACCGTGCGGGACTTGTATTTCTTGACCAGTTCGCTGGTGTAAAGACGCATGACGTAGGCTATAAAATTTTCACAAAGTTATGCTTTTTTCCGAAAAGTTTTTTATCTTTACGTTGAATTTTCTTTTAAAGCATTTTAACGGCGAAATGAAACAGTTTGATTCGGCCCTGTTGCATGACAAGTTGAAGGAATACTTCGGCTTTTCGTCATTCAAAGGGAATCAGGAGGCGGTGATCCGCAATGTGCTGGAGGGGAAGGATACCTTCGTGCTGATGCCTACGGGCGGTGGCAAATCGTTGTGCTACCAGTTGCCTGCACTCCTGATGGACGGCGTGGCCATCATCATCTCGCCGCTGATCGCCCTGATGAAGAACCAGGTCGATGCCATGCGCACCTTCTCGGCCGACTCCGGCATCGCCCATTTCCTCAACTCGTCGCTCAACAAGACCGCCGTGGCGCAGGTCCGTCAGGACGTGCTCGACGGCAAGACCAAGCTGCTCTACTTCGCCCCCGAGTCGCTCACCAAGGAGGACAACGTCGCCTTCCTGCGTAAAATAAAGGTGTCGTTCTACGCCATCGACGAGGCCCACTGCATCTCGGAGTGGGGTCACGACTTCCGCCCCGAGTACCGCCGTATCCGGCCGATCATCAACGAAATCGGCCAGGCCCCGCTGATCGCCCTCACGGCGACGGCTACGCCCAAGGTGCAGATGGATATCCAGAAGAACCTCGGCATGTCCGACGCCGCCGTCTTCAAGTCGTCGTTCAACCGCCCGAATCTCTACTACGAAATCCGGGCCAAACACAACGTCGACCACGACATCATCCGCTTCATCAAGCAGAACGAGGGCAAGAGCGGAATCATCTACTGCCTGAGCCGCAAGAAGGTCGAGGAGCTCACCGAACTGCTCATCGCCAACGGTATCCGCGCCCGGGCCTACCACGCCGGCATGGATGCCGCCACGCGTGCCGCCAATCAGGACGACTTCCTCATGGAGCGCGTCGAGGTGATCGTCGCCACGATCGCCTTCGGTATGGGTATCGACAAGCCCGACGTGCGCTACGTGATCCACTACGACATCCCCAAGTCGCTCGAAGGCTACTACCAGGAGACGGGCCGCGCCGGCCGTGACGGCGGCGAGGGCTACTGCCTGGCCTTCTACAGCTACAAGGATATTCAGAAACTCGAAAAGTTCATGCAGGGCAAACCCGTCGCCGAACAGGAGATCGGGAAACTGCTGCTGCAGGAGACGGTCTCCTATGCCGAGAGTTCGATGTGTCGCCGCAAGACGCTGCTCCACTACTTCGGCGAGGAGTACACCGAGGACAACTGCGGAAACTGCGACAACTGCCGCAATCCGAAACCCAAGGTCGATGCCCGGGCTGCCCTGAAGATGGCCCTCGAGGCGCTGCGCGATATCGGCGACAAGTTCAAGTCCGACTATCTGATCAATGTCCTCATGGGCAAGAATACGGCCCTGATCAAAAGCTACGGCCACAACACCTCGAAATGGTTCGGAGCCGGTGCCGACCACGACGCCCACTTCTGGGGTGCCGTGCTGCGGCAGGGGCTCATCCTGGGGCTGATCGACAAGAATATCGAGAACTACGGACTGATCTCGATCAACAAGAAGGGCGAAAACTACATCGCCATGCCTTACCCGGTGACCATCACCCTTGACCACGACTACGACGAGGAGGAGAAGGAGGCCGAAGCCGTGGCCCCGATGGGCAAGGGCGGGGCGGCCGACGAGGAGCTCTTCGCCATGCTGAAGGATCTGCGCAAGAAGGTCGCCAAGCAGCACGGACTGCCGCCGTTCGTCATCTTCCAGGACCCCTCGCTCGAGGATATGGCCATGCAGTATCCCATCACGCTCGAGGAGATGCAGAACATCACCGGTGTCGGGGTGGGCAAGGCCCGCAAGTTCGGCGAGGAGTTCATCAAACTGATCAAGGCCTACGTCGAGGAGAAGGAGATTATCCGCCCGCAGGACATGGTGGTCAAGGGTGTGGCCAGCAAGTCCGGAAACAAGATCTTCATCATCCAGGCCATCGACCGCAAGATGGATTTCGAGGATATCGCCCGAGCCAAGAACCTCGATTTCGACGAACTGCTCACCGAAATCGAAGCCATTGTCAATGCCGGTACGAAGCTTGATATCTCCTACTATCTGAAGGAGTTCATGGATGAGGACAAGGTGGAGGACATCTACCTCTACTTCAAGGAGGATGCCGAGAGCGACTCGCTCGACGCGGCCATCGAGGAACTGGGTGCCGACTACACCGAGGAGGAGATCCGTCTGGTCCGCATCAAGTTCATCTGCGAACAGGGCAACTAACCCGGGGCCGAGAGGGGCCAGCAGGGGGGGCCGAGAGAGGGACCACCGAGAAAGAGGCCTGCAAGGGGCCAAGTGGGCAATACCGGGGGGCCGAGAAAGGGGTCAGCAAGGGCCCAGGCGGGTAATACCGGAGGGCCGAGAAAGGGGCCGCAAAAAAACTCGGACAGCACCAACCTATGTCCGTGCCGGCCTGACATCCGGCGGACGAAGCCAACCCGGAGCCGTCGGAGAGCACAAGGAGACGGCTCGTTCAAGGTGGAGGGGGAGATGGAAACCATGCCCCTGCAAACGGAGCACAGAGTTCTCCGTTGCCTTGTCGATCGAGAGTTCCGAACCCGGAATCCGTGGATCGCGATTCCGGTCTTCGAACCGATAAACCTAAAACTACCGCCTATGAACAAAAAGACTTTTACACTTGCTCTTGCTTTTTTAGTGTTGACCTTGGTGTGGCTCGGAACCAACATCTACTGGAAATTCACCCACGCCAATTGTGTGCATGCCTTCGACTTTATTGTCGGCATCCTCTTTGTGGCGGCCGCAGCCGGCATGGTCTACAACGAGTTCCACAAGAAAAAACGCAAGCACCTCGATGAGGTGGACAAGTACAAAATTCCTTAGCCGATGCGAACGATCGACCGGATAATGGCCATCCTGGCCGTTGTGCTCTTTTTCGGAGCCGTGATCTCGGGCTGGAGGGTCTCCGTCGCCGAGAGTCAGGAGTTGTGGTATCTGCCTTTGCTGCTGGCGCTGGCTGCGGCGGGGATGACCTTCGGAGCGTTGCAGCATCGGCTCCGTAAAACAGCTAAAAAGGAGTAATAAAATGAAGATCAATTGGATGCAGGTAGTGCGCCTGGTGGGTATGGTGGTTGCCATTGCGGGGATCATCTACGCATTGGAGTTTATGGAGCGCGGCATAGCCGTCTGGTTCTGGGTGTTGCTGCTCGGAGTCGGGTTTGTGGGGCTGCTCTACACGTTCCGGCTGACGCAGCGTCGTCTGGCCCGCGAGAAACGTGCCGAGGAACGAAGTGAGAAGAAGAAACGTAGCCGCCGCTCGAAAAGATGACCGAAGTACGCGCCAAGAAGGCCCTGGGACAGCATTTCCTGGTCGATTTGAACATCGCCCGCAAGATTGCCGATGCGCTCTCGGGCGGAACCCCCGAATCCCCCTGCACCACACTCGAAGTGGGGTGCGGGATGGGTGTGCTTACGCAGTTCCTGCTGCGCCGCGACGATCTGACAACTTGGGGGGCCGAGATCGACTCCGAGAGCGTCGAATACCTCAAGGCCCACTATCCGGAGTTTACGCCGCGGCTGATCGAGGGGGATTTCCTGAAACTCGATCTGCGGGAACGCTTCCCCGAGAGGCTGCATCTGATCGGGAATTTCCCCTATAACATCTCGTCGCAGATCTTCTTCAAGGTGTTGGAGAACCGCGACCTCATCCCCGAGTGTGTGGGGATGATCCAGAAGGAGGTGGCCGTGCGGATTGCCGAGCCCCCCGGATCGAAGGAGTACGGCATTCTGTCGGTGCTGTTGCAGGCGTGGTACGACATCGAGTATCTCTTCACGGTCAACGAGACGGTCTTCAATCCGCCGCCGAAGGTGAAGAGTGCCGTGATCCGTCTGCGCCGCAACGCCACGCAACGGCTGGCGTGTGACGAGGCGCTGTTCATCCGGGTGGTGAAGGCCTCGTTCGGACAGCGGCGCAAGATGCTGCGCAACTCGCTGAAGGCGGTCTTCGGCAATTTCGGCGGCGAGGAGCATCCCTTCTTCACGCGCCGGGCCGAGACGCTGTCGGTGGCGGAGTTTGTCGAGCTGACCAACTGGGTCGACACGCAGACGAAGCGTTAATCCTCACGGGGGCGCAGAGAGGGGCCGCAGGGGGGCCGCAGGGGGGCCACAGGAGGGCCACAGGAGGGCCACAGGAGGACCACAGGGGAACTACAGGAGGACCGCAGGGAACTGCAATAGATTGCGGGGAACTACCGGGGACTACACAATGGGCCGCAGATATTGTCGGAAAGGCGGTGGACTGCCGTGGTGGCGGAAACTGCAGGGGCCTGCCGAGAAAATAAGGGCCGGAGCATCGAAATGCTCCGGCCCTTTTCATGTCCGGTGGAGGCGGTGGAGGCGGTGCAGAGAGCCTCTTCCCGGGGGCCCCGACACGGTTCCTTCCGAAGGAAGAGTCCTGTCGGGGCCCTGTCCGTATCCGGATGTTTAAGAACGGCATCAGCTGTCTGGATCCCTCGTTGGACTGCCCGGCAATCTTCACGCCTTTGCCGGGATCTTCCGACTGAGCACTCCCTTCGCGCCCCTTCCGGCGTTACGCCAACGGATTCTCGGCTCCGGCCACAACCGTCACCAGATCCTCGCGGGCCAGGTATTTCCGGGCCAGCTGTTGCACGTCGGCCGGCGTCATGCTCCGGATACGACGGATATTCTCGCCGATGATCCGGTTATCGCTCCCGCAGAGGATGTTCTCGATCGTCACGTCGGCGATGCCGAACGGCCCGTCGAGAATCCGCATCATCTCGCCCGTCATCATGTTCTTCACCAGCGCGAGCTCCTCGTCGGCCATCGGCTCCGTGCGCAGGAGTTCGATTTCGTGGTAGATCGCCTCCAGTGCGGCGCGGGTCACGTCGCTGCCGACCTGCGTGGCCACGGCGAAGTACCCCGCCCGTTCGAAGTTGACCATTGCCGCCACCACGCCGTAGGTGAAACCGTTGCGTTCGCGGAGGTTCTGCATCAGCCGCGACCCGAAATAGCCCCCCAGGGCCGTGGCCACGACCTGCATCCCGACGAAATCGGGGTGCTGGCGCGGGAACAACAGCCGCCCGAGGCGCAGTGCCGACTGTACGGCCCCCGGATGCGCGACAAAGAGGCTGTGACGCGTTTTGGGCTCCGGGAACTGCCTCTCGGGCTCCGGCTCGCCGAGCGGGAGCTGCCCGGCAAGCGCCTCGATGGCCTCCAGTTCGTGGTGGCCGATCCGCCCGCTGCAGACCACGAAACAGCGTTCGGCCGTGTAGCAGCGGCGGTAGAACTGTTCGACATCCCGACGCGTGAGCGTGTCGTAGAGCGCCTCGTCGGAGGAGATGCCGTAGGGGTGCTGCGGGCCGAACATCGCCTGTGCAAAGGCTTCGCGGGCCTTGACGTCGACCTTCGTGCGGTCGATCGCCAGCCGCTGCCGGCGCTTGGCGGCGTAGGTGCGCAGCTCCTCCTCGCGGAAGGCCGGGTGGAGCAGGATCTCGGCGGCCATCTCGAGCGTGCGGTCGAAGAACTTCGAGAGGGTGGCGAAGTTGATGTAGGCGTAGTCGCGGTCGATGTTGACGTCGTACCACGAACCGTAATAGTCGAGCTGTTCGGCGATCTGGCGGGCCGTGAGGCGGGTCGACCCTTCGGCCAGCAGATTGGCGGCTGCCGAGGCCGAGAAGGGGACGTGCTGTTCGGCCGAACCGGCCCGGAAGACAAACGAGACGCGCAGCACCTCGAAATCCTCCGACGGGAGGGTATAGAGGGCTACACCGTTCTTCAGCAGCCGCTTCTCGGCCAGCTGTACGTCGACTTCCGACGGGGTTATGCGGGGTGGTGTCATTGCTGTTTGGCGTGATAGATGAGTGTGGAACTGTTTTCGGGGGCGAGCGTGCGGCGGCAGAACGAACGGATGTCGTCCGGTGTCACGGCCCGGTAGCGGGCCACTTCGCCGTTGATCAGCCGCAGGTCGCCCAGCATCTCGTAGAATCCGAGGTTCATCGCCTTGTTCATGACGTTCAGCTCGCCGAAGAGCGTCGTGGCCTCGAATTTGTTCTTGACCTTTTCGATTTCGTACTCCGTGGCGGCATCGCGCTGCAGGGCCTCGATCTCCTCGCGGAAGGCCGCTTCGGCTGCCTCGGGCGAGATTCCCGGCAGCAGTTGGCCCGTGAAGACGAAGAGCCCCGGATCGACATCGCCCGTGACGTAGGCGTTGACGCTCGAGAGCAGCTGCCGCTCTTTGACCAGGTGGGTGTAGAGACGGGCCGAATCGCCCCCGGCCAGCAGGTCGGAGACCAGATCGGCCGTGTAGAAGTCCGCCTCCGTGCGCGCACACATGTGATAGGCTACGGTGACCGTCGTGGCCGGGACGTCGCGTTCGACCTCCTCGCGGCGCGCTTCGCACTGGCGGGGCTCCTGCGGGATGGGTTCCGGGGTGGAGTGGCGGTCGGCGAGCGGCTCGAACCACCGCGCCGCCAGTTCGAGCATCCGCTCCTCGTCCAGATCGGCCGAAATAGAGAGGATGGCGTTCGACGGGTGGTAGTGGCGCCGGTAGAAGGCCTCGACATCCGACAGCGTCGCCCGTTCGATGTGGTCGGGGGTCAGCCCGATGGCGGCCCAGCGGTAGGGGTGGACGCGGTAGGCCAGCGCCCGCAGCAGCATCGTCTGGTCGCCGTAGGGCTGGTTGAGGTAGCGCTGGCGGTACTCCTCGATGACGACGCGTTTCTCGGTTTCGAGCTTTTCGGCCGTGATGTCGAGCCCCTCCATGCGGTCGCTCTCGAGCCAGAGCGCCGTCTCGAGGTTGTCCTTCGGCAGGGTGATGTAGAAGTCCGTATAGTCGTTGTTCGTGAAGGCGTTGTTGTCGCCCGAGGCCATCTGCACCGGCAGGTCGAAGTTCTCGACGTTGCGCGTGCCGCGGAACATGAGGTGTTCGAACAGATGGGCGAATCCCGTGCGGGCGGGGTTTTCGTTGCGGGCCCCGACCCGGTAGAGGAGGTTGACGGCGGCGAGTTTCGACGCCCGGTCGCGGTTGACCACCACGGTCAGACCGTTCGACAATATTTTTCGCGTGTAGGGTATCATGCGGACAAAGGTACGAAAAAAGTGGCGGCCGGTCAACCGTTCCGGTCCCCGGCGCCCGAAACGGACGTCGTCACCGGTGGCGCGCCGTGGCATTGCGGGACGCAAACGTATCGTCGGCGGGCGGAGTCGGTTGTGTTTTGTCGGTCAGCGGGTTCGGCGGGATAATTCGCTACTGGTTAACCAGTTTTGCAAACCGATGATTTCCCGAAAGTTCGGTGTTATAAAAATAACAGTTTGCTGTTATTCGATTCACATCAAAAACGTTAAAATTTAACACGTTTTTGAACAAAAATAGGCTTCGAATTTCCATCGAAATGCGTATCTTTGCATCGCCCGAATGAACGGGCCATGCCTGTTTAAAGAGAGAAAAACACACATATCATCCAAAATCTAAACTGAAATGGCAGAAAAGAAATTCATTACCTGTGATGGTAACTACGCTGCGGCCCATGTGGCATACATGTTCTCGGAGGTTGCAGCCATCTATCCCATCACACCGTCGTCGACGATGGCTGAACTCGTGGACGAGTGGGCCGCTCAGGGACGGAAGAACATCTTCGGTGAGACCGTGAAGGTCGTAGAGATGCAGTCGGAGGCCGGTGCCGCCGGTGCCGTTCACGGATCGCTGCAGAGCGGCGCCCTGACCTCGACGTTCACCGCCTCGCAGGGTCTGCTGCTGATGATCCCCAACATGTACAAGATCTCCGGCGAGCTGCTCCCGGGCGTCTTCCACGTTTCGGCCCGCGCCCTGGCCGCCCAGTCGCTGTCGATCTTCGGCGACCATCAGGACGTCATGGCTACCCGTCAGACGGGCTTCGCCATGCTCGCCACCTCGTCCGTTCAGGAGGTGATGGATCTGGCCGGCGTCGCCCACCTGGTGGCCATCAAGTCGCGCGTGCCGTTCCTGCACTTCTTCGACGGATTCCGCACCTCGCACGAGATCCAGAAGATCGAACTCATCGACGAGGCCGCCCTCACGTCGCTGCTCGACCGCGACGCCCTGAAGGCCTTCCGTGCCCGCGGCCTCAACCCCGAGCATCCCGTAACGCGCGGTACGGCCCAGAACCCCGATATCTATTTCCAGACGCGTGAGGCTGCCAACAAGTTCTACGAGGCCGTGCCCGACATGGTGGCCGACACCATGAAGGAGATCTCGAAGATCACCGGCCGCGAATACAAGCCCTTCGTCTACTACGGCGCCGAGGATGCCGAAAACATCATCATCGCCCTGGGCTCCGTCACCGAGACCATCAAGGAGACGGTCGACTACCTGCGCGCCAAGGGCGAGAAGGTCGGCGTGATCACCGTTCACCTCTACCGCCCCTTCTCGGTGAAGTACCTGATGGCCGTGCTGCCCGCCAGCGTCAAGCGCATCTGCGTGCTCGACCGCACGAAGGAGCCCGGCGCAAACGGCGATCCGCTCTACCTGGACGTTGTCGAGGCCTTCACCACGAACCGCCATTCGCTGCCCTGCGGTGAGATGCCGCTGATCATCGGCGGCCGCTACGGCCTCTCGTCGAAGGATACGACGCCGGCCCAGATGCTCGCCGTCTTCGAGAACATGAAGCTCGCCGAGCCCAAGAACCAGTTTACGGTCGGTATCACGGACGACGTGACGTTCCGTTCGCTGCCCGTCGGCGAGGAGATCTCGCTGGCCAAGCCCGGTACGTTCGAGGCCCTGTTCTTCGGTCTGGGCGCCGACGGTACGGTGGGTGCCAACAAGAACTCGATCAAGATCATCGGCGGTTCGACCGACAAGTACTGCCAGGCCTACTTCTCCTACGACTCGAAGAAGTCGGGCGGCTACACCTCGTCGCACCTGCGTTTCGGTGACAAACCCATCACGTCGCCCTATCTGGTGACGACGCCCGACTTCGTGGCCTGCCACGTGCCGTCGTATGTCGACAAGTACGACGTGCTGAAGGGTCTGAAGCCCGGCGGCTCGTTCCTGCTCAACTCGGTGCACGACGCCGAGACCACCTGCGCCACGCTGCCCGACCACATGAAGGCTTACCTGGCCAAGAACAAGATCAACTTCTACATCATCAACGCCACGAAGATCGCCGCCGATCTGGGTCTGGGTTCGCGTACGAACACCATCATGCAGTCGGCCTTCTTCAAGATCGCCAACGTCATTCCGTTCGAGAAGGCCGTTGAGGAGATGAAGCACGCCATCCTGAAGTCCTACGGAAAGAAGGGCGAGGATATCGTCAACATGAACTATGCGGCCGTCGACGCCGGCGGCAAGGAGGTCGTCAAGATCGACGTGCCGGCCGAGTGGGCCCAGATCGAGGACAAGGGCTTCCAGACCCCGTCGCACGCTTCGTATCCGGAGTTCGTGCGCAAGATCGTCGAGCCGATCAACGGCCTGAAGGGTGACGACCTGCCGGTTTCGGCCTTCAACGGCCGCGAGGACGGTACGTGGGACAACGGTACGGCCGCCTACGAGAAGCGCGGTATCGCCGTCAATGTGCCGGAGTGGCAGGTTGCGAACTGTATCCAGTGCAACCAGTGCTCGTATGTCTGCCCCCACGCAGCCATCCGTCCCTTCCTGGCCACCGACGAGGAGGCCACCGCTTCGGGTACGGACTGGAAGCAGGGTCTGGGCGAGACGAAGGCCTACAAGTTCCGCGTGCAGATCTCGCCGCTCGACTGTACGGGTTGCGGCAACTGCGTCGACGTCTGCCCGGCCAAGGGCAAGGCGCTGGTAATGCGCCCGCTCGAGGAGCAGATGCCGCAGCAGAAGAACTGGGACTACATCACGAAGAATATCGGCTACAAGCAGGTGGTCGACAAGACCAAGTCGGTCAAGAACCTGCAGTTCTCGCAGCCGCTCTTCGAGTTCTCGGGAGCCTGCGCCGGCTGCGGCGAGACGCCCTACATCAAGGCCATTTCGCAGCTCTTCGGCGACAAGATGATGGTCGCCAACGCCACGGGCTGTACGTCGATCTACTCGGGCTCGGCTCCGTCGACCCCCTACTGCACCAACGCCGAGGGCAAGGGTCCGGCCTGGGCAAACTCGCTCTTCGAGGACAACGCCGAGTTCGGTCTGGGTATGCACCTGGGTATCGAGAAGCTGCGTGACCGCATCCAGATGACCATGGAGGAGGCCATCGCCAACTGCTCGAAGTGCTCCGACGAATTGAAGGGCGTCATGAAGGAGTGGATCGAGAACCGCGGCTCGTCGGCCAAGTCTGCCGAAGTGACGGCCCGTCTGATCCCGATGATGGAGGCCTGCGGCTGCGACTACTGCAAGAAGATCCTCGAGCACAAGGATTGGCTCATCAAGAAGTCGCAGTGGATCATCGGCGGCGACGGCTGGGGTTACGATATCGGTTACGGCGGTGTCGACCACGTGCTGGCGTCGGGTCAGGATGTCAACATCCTGGTAATCGATACGGAGGTCTACTCGAACACGGGCGGCCAGTCGTCGAAGGCTACGCCGGTGGGCGCCGTTGCGAAGTTCGCCTCGAGCGGCAAGCGCATCCGCAAGAAGGATCTGGGTGCCATGGCCATGACCTACGGTTATGTCTACGTGGCTCAGGTTTCGATCGGCGGCTCGCAGCAGCAGTTGTTCAACGTGCTGAAGAAGGCCGAGGCTTATCCCGGACCGTCGCTGATCATCGCCTACGCTCCGTGTATCAACCACGGCATCAAGGGTGGTATGGCCCGTACGCAGACCGTCGGCAAGGAGGCCGTAGCGTGCGGTTACTGGCACCTGTGGCACTACAACCCGCAGCTTGAGGAGGAGGGCAAGAATCCGTTCGTACTGGATTCGAAGGAGCCCGACTGGACGAAGTTCCACGACTTCCTGATGAAGGAGGTGCGCTACACGTCGCTGCAGAAGGCCTTCCCGGCCGAGGCCGAGGAGCTCTTCAAGGCTGCCGAGGAGAACGCCAAGTGGCGTTACAACGGCTACGTGCGCCGCTCGAAGATGGAGTACTAATCGAGGGAATATCCCGATACGGTTCGGGGGTTGCGCTATTGCGGCGCAGCCCCCGTTTTTTTGTGCCGTGCGGCGACGGTCGGCTACCGGTCGAGAACGGACGGAAACGGGCGGAGATCATGCCGGAAACGATGAGAAACAGATCGGTTCCACCCGCTGTCAGGGAGGTGCAGGGTACTGCGGGTGTTAAAGAACGCTCATGACCTTCAAAAAAACAAGGCTGGCTTATTGGACGCAAATTCCCGACCTGGAAAACGTAAGGTGGAACCCGTCATTGCACGAGGCGATTCTTAAAACCTGCCCTTCTCTTTGGCCATATGTGCCTAACTGAGATGGTTTGGGTGTTCCAAAATCATAGTCATAATCGAATAACAGCGGGTACAGACCCTTATTTATTACCGCATATCTGTTTGTAACTTGCTGCCAGTAAGGAGTTGTGCTTTTAACATCAGAGCTGTATGAATTTACATATATCTCATAGGTCCCATCCCCGTTTTTATACAGTGTAAGGACGAATTGAAGATCTTTTTTATTCGGCAAACCTTCCATATATTGATCAATGGCCGTCTCTACGTCGTCTGGAAATACGTACAGTATTTTCTTGTCAGGCATCGGTTGCGCAAAGCCTGAAAGGACGAAGAGTGTCAATACGGCAAAAAGGCATTTTCTCATCATCATCTACGATTGGGCTTATTCCTTCCCGTCCTCCATCTTGGCCCGGAGATTCTCCCTTCGAGAGGAATCGTCTATGCGTATCCCGCTTGAATCGAAAATGGTATGGGGTTTCCGTGCGGTCAGGGTGACAGACTTGTGTCAAATTTAAGGAAAAAAGGGGAGAAATGAAAGACGAATCAAGAGGAGACCGGTCACTGGTGGAATAGGCGGCGGTTTAAGCATCGGTTTAAACATATTCACGCTTTCACCGTGCATGCGGACCGAAGCGAAGTTGTGGAAAAGGGGTAATTCGTAAGTCCCCTCACCGTCTCTGCCTCCGCCTAAACGCAAGAAGGAGAATCTGAAAAGACTCTCCTTCCTCGTGACGCCGACAGGACTCAAACCTGTAACCTTCTGATCCGTAGTCAGATGCTCTATTCAATTAAGCTACGGCGCCTTTCCTTGATTGCGAGTGCAAAGATAGAGCAAAATGTTGAACCGTGCAAATAATTTTCGAAAAAAATTTAGAAAAAATACACTTTTTTTATCGTTGTTTTTGCCGATGGTTGATAATCAGCTGGTTGTGTTTCTGCTGAATTTTTGCCTTTCGGCTCCCTTTGACAACTTCGTTCCCCTCTCCCGGGGTGATATTCTGCTCCGGGCGATCTCTTTTTGCGACGGAACCGCCTCTTTTTTGTATTTCCCGGATCAAAGTGGCCATACAGTCCCGCTCGATTGACGCGATTCTCATCCCGAACGGACTGCCCCCCCCGATAGCGTTTGGGGCGGTACTTATTTGATCTCCCGGTCGGGATGCTGCTTCAAAAACTGCTCCCAGCTCTGCGATCCCCCCTTCGAGGCGGCTTTTTTGCCCCCTCCGAGCCCCTTTACGCGCTCTTCGCCCAGGGCGGCGTTCAACGGGCTGGCCGTGGCGAAGTAGTGGCACAGCGCCACAGCCATGCCATCCGTGGCGTCGAGACGTCGCGGCGGCTGGTCGATTGTCAGCAACCGGCAGACGATCGAGGCAACCTGCTCCTTGGTGGCCGATCCGCGCCCGGTGATCGCCTGCTTGATCCGCATCGGGGCGTATTCGAAGACCTGCAGGTCGCGGCTCAGCGCTGCGGCCATCGCCACCCCCTGGGCACGTCCCAGTTTGAGCATCGACTGGACATTCTCCCCGAAGAACGGCGATTCGAGCGCCACCTCCCGCGGGGCATACTCGTCGACGAGTCGTCCGACGCGTTCGAAAATATAGCGCAACTTGGCGTAGGGGTCCGACAGCTTGTGCAGATCGATGGCCCCCAGCACGACCGAACGCACCGTGCGCCCCTCGACCTCCAGCACGCCGTAACCCATGTAGTTCGTGCCGGGGTCGATGCCCATGATGCGGTATTTCTCCTGCGGTTTCATACTCTTGTGTTTTTCGGTTTTCACTCTCCGGCTTATACGGCTTTTGTGGCTTCTCCGCTCCGCAAACCCTCTGCTCCTCGGAATCTCCACTCTTTCGGTCCTCCGGGGCCGCACCGGCGGTTGGCCTTTTCAGTCAGCCCTCTTTCCGATCCGGGTCAGCAGCGTGAAGGCCCCTCGCCCTCCGGCGGCCGGAATGAAAACCCCCTCCCCGTACCGTGGCGCGGGGAGGGGGGCGTTTCGAGTCGGGATCACTCGCCGTGACTACTCGTTGAGCAGTTCGGCGATCTTGTTGTAGAGCTCCTCGCCGCGCAGGTTCTTGGCGACGATCTTGCCCTCATGGTCGATCAGGAAGTTGGCCGGGATGGCCTGTACGGCGTAATCCTTGGCGTGCTGGTTGTCGAAGCCGTTGAGGCCGCTGACCTGGATCCAGTTCATCTGGTTCTCCTTGACGGCGCCGAGCCACTTGTCGCGGTTGTTGTCGAACGAGACGCCGAAGATCTCGAATCCCTTCTTGTGGAACTCGTCGTAGGTCTTCTTCAGATGGGGCACCTCACCCATGCAGGGGCCGCACCACGAAGCCCAGAAGTCGAGCAGGACATACTTGTTGGCGGGGTTCTCGACCACCTCCTTGAGCGACACCTCCTTGCCGTCGGCATCCTTGTCGACCACATCGATGTAGGGCTGACCCTCGTCGGTCTTGAGTTTGGCCTCGGCGTGGGCGCGCAGGTTGACGAGCACCTTGTTCTGCTGGATCTCGGGCGAGAACTTGCCGATCTCCTCGAGCAGCTCCTTGCCGGAGAGTTCGTAGCTCATCTGGTCGGCGAGCAGCAGGGCGCCGAAGAGGTTGTTGCGGTTCTGTTCAACGGCCAGGTGAGCCAGCTCCTCGTACTCCTTCTCGATGGCGGCCATGCGCTCCTCGGTGGTCGAGTTGTCGCGGAACTCCATGATGAGTTTGTTGGCGGCATCTGAGTAGGCCGTGCTGGCGTCATTGGCCGGCGTGCCGGTGACACGTTTGCGGAGGGGGTTGGCGGGGTCGTCGTTCACGGCGATCGTACCGGGTTCGAGCAGCAGCATGGCGGCGAAGGTGACGTTTTCGTCACGGCCGTCGCGCAGCACGGCGATCCGGGGCTCTTCGGTCGTGCCCTTGAGGCGGAAGGCGCCCTCCTTCACGGCTGCCGAATCGAGGACGTTGTCCTCCTGATCGAAGAGGTACACCATCGGGTTGGCCCCTTCGACCTTGCCTTCGATGACATACTGGTTCTTGCTGCCGCAACTGGCCAGCAGCAGGGCGGAGGCTGCGAAAATGAGGATTCGTTTCATGATTTACTGTTTTTTAAGTTCGTTGAGTTCCTTGATCTGTTTTTCGAGTTCGTTGACGCGGCGGGCCAGCTCGGGCAAGTTCTTGAAGACGGCCGACGAGCGGTGGTACTGCATGCCGGGCAGGGCGGGATAGCCCAGGCGGACTTCGCCGTCGGGGACATTCTTGTCGATGCCGCTCTTCGAGCCGACCTTGACGCAGTTGCCGACAGTGACGTGGTCGGCGATGCCGACCTGGCCGGCCAGGAAGCAGTTGTGGCCGACCTTCGAGGTGCCGGCGATGCCGGTCTGGGCCGACGAGACGGTATTTTCGCCGATCTCGACGTTGTGGCCGATCTGGATCAGGTTGTCGAGCTTCACGCCGCGGCGGATGATCGTCGAGTCGGTTTTGGCGCGGTCGATGCACGTATTGGCGCCGATCTCGACATGGTCTTCGATGATGACGTTGCCCAGCTGGGGAATCTTGTCGAACCCGCCCTCGGCATTGGGCATGAATCCGAAGCCGTCGGCACCGATCACCGCTCCGGCATGGAGGATGCAATCGGCGCCGACCGAGCACCCTTCGTAGATCTTCACGCCGGGGTAGAGCGTCGTTCCGTCGCCGATCATGACGCCGTTTCCGACGTAGACCTGGGGATAGATCTGGCACCCCTTGCCGATGCGGGCGCCGGCCTCGATGACGGCGAACTCACCGACGTAGCAATCCTCGCCGAGCGAGGCCTCGTCGGAGACCGCCGCCCGGGGGCTGATTCCCTTCCGGCGGGGTTTGGCGGCGTTGTACATGGCCAGCAGCTTCACGACACAGGCCGCGGCGTCGTCGACCTTGATCAGCGTGGCCGCAACGGGCTGAGCGGGTTCGAACGAGCGGTTGACCAGGACGATCGATGCCTGCGTGGTGTAGAGCCAGGGTTCATATTTGGGGTTGGTCAGATAGGCCAGCGAGCCGGCCTTTCCGGCTTCGATCGAGGAGACGGTGTGTACCGTGGCGTTTTTGTCGCCTACGACGTCGCCGCCCAGAAAGCCGGCGATCATTTCGGCCGTAAATTCCATCATATTCGTCAGAGATATTTGTTGATTTCGATTCCGTGGGGGAGGAACTCCTCGACGTTTCGTCCGAAGGAGAGGACTTCGCGGACGGTCGACGAGGAGATGTCGGCAACGGGGGCCGGCGTGAAGAGCATCACCGTCGTCAGGGCGGGGTAGATGCGGTGGTTGGTGGCCTCCATCGTGCGTTCGTACTCGAAGTCGGTGGTGTTCCGCACGCCGCGGATGATGGCGCAGGCGCCGACCTCTTCGGCGAATTCGCCGGTCAGACCGGTGTAGATGCGGGCCTCGACGCGGGGTTCGTCGCGGAAGACATCGTCGATCAGGCGTTTGCGGTTCTCGACGGTGAGCAGTCCGCACTTGGCGGAGTTGTTCCCGACGCCGATGACGACACGATCGAAGAGGTTGAGGGCCTCGTCGACCAGGGCGGCGTGGCCGCGCGTGAAGGGGTCGAACGACCCGGGGAAGATAGCAATGCGTTCCATATTTGGCAAAGGTAGAAAAAAAACGCAAACTCCGTACGTTTTCCGGTTTAATTCGCGGTTTCAGCGTTCGAGGCGGATGTATTCGGCATAGACGATTCGGGTATGGGGATTGCTCGAGACGATCTCCTGGCGCAGGGCCTTGGTTCCCCAGCGGATGAAGAGGAAGCGGTGGGGGATGCGGTGGATGATCTGGCGCAGGGTGTCGACGCTGCGGATGCGGCAGTGGATCGAATCGCGGCCGACGATTCCCTCGACCGAGGTCCAGGGGTCGCTCCAGCGGAAGGTGTGCAGCGTGTCGAGGAGCTGTCGGCCGGACGGACAGAGCGGTCCCGACGTATCGCGCCGCACGACGATCGAGTCGCGGAGCGGGGTGTGGATGTCGAGTCTGGAGGCGGTGGCGGTGCGGGCCGTGGCTTCGAGGCGGCGGAGGCGGATGCCCAGTCGGCGGATCTCCTCGGCATCCTGGGCGTGCAGCCGCTCGAATTCGGCACAGCGCAGGCGGAGCACCTGCGCGGCGGCGGCCTCTTCACCGGCCCGGGTGCGGTAGTGGGCGAGGTCCGTGCTGAGGGCCTCCTGATTCTGGGTGAGGCGTTGGTTTTCGCCGTGGTAGTGGCGGTAGAGGAGCACGGCGGCGGCCGTGGCGAGCAGGGCGTAGAGAAGCAGGTATTTGTTCATGGTGTGCGGGGATTGGATTCAACCCGCAAGTTACTGCGCCCCGCTGCCGGTCGGTTTCCAAAAAGCGTGGAAATACCCCGCAACAACCCTCTCCGGCGGCTGTTGAAATGACCGCCTGTATTCCGGTTTAGTTTGTACTCCTCGGCACCTACGGTCTTTTTCGTCGCTTTCTCCGGCTCCCGCATTCGTGCCATTCAGCCTCTCCCGCCTCCGTCGTGCCATTCGTTCCTTCCGACCTCTCCCGGCGGCCGCTCCCCGTATCTCTTCGTCTGCTCCCGGCTTCCGCTGCTCCCGGCTCCTAGTCCGCCGGTTTCTTTTCTCCCCCCCCTCCTCTTGGTTGTTGCCCCGGCCGGCCTACTCGTCGGTGAGGGGCAGTTTTGCGGCAATCCGCTCGGCAGTGTAGATCATCAGCGGCAGCCCGTCGCAGTGCGACAGCGAGGTGATGCCCCGGTGGTCGGTGAAGAAGAGTTCGTCGAGATGCTTCAGGTCACTCCGCCCGAAAGCCTCTTCGCGGAACTCCAGCCCGGCAGCCTCGACGGCCCGGCGCGTGATCATCCGCTCGACCCGCTCGACCGGTTCCGTATCGGGCGGTGCCAGCACCGTGCGTCCCGCGATGGCGAAGATCGGCGCCCCCTCGACCTCCCGGAACATCCCCTTTTCGTCGTAGCGGATGGCCGCTTCGGCCTTCGCGCGCCGGGCCGCCTGACGGGCCATCAGCGAAGCTGCCTCGTGGAGCGACGTCGGGGCCTCGGAGAAGGGGATGTCGTAGCGGATCGTGACGGCCGACGGCTGGAGGCTGCGGTATCCGTAGCCGTTGTAGAGCGAGATACCCGTCGCCACGAGCCGCTCCTCGCCCTCGGGCAGCAGCTCGATCCGCACGAATCCCGACCCGGTCGTCGGATAGTGCTCCGCCCGGGCCAATGCCTCGATCCGCCGTCTCAGCGCCTCGACCGGATCGCGCGGAGTGCCGGCCCTCTGGTCCGATCCGTCGGCCGTTGCCTCTGCCGGGCCGCTGGGTGCGATGCTGATCTCGGCCCCGAATGTCGTCGTCGCCTCGAATCCTTCGCTCCGGGCACGACCGCGGCCGGGGAGGATCCCGCTGCGGGGGAGGGGCTTCCGGACGGGATACCCGAAGCCGAACCACGTGCGGGCGGCGGCGTCGAGCAGCGCGGCGTGGCGTGCGACGTGGAGTGCGCGGCCGTGGGCCACGTGCACCGTCTGGTAGAGGTAGAGGTCCGTCACTGGAGGAAGATTTTCAGCAGCAGTTCGCGCAGCAGTTCGCCGTCCGAGGCGCCGCCCGACCCCATGCCCTTGCTCTTGGCGTCGTATTCGCGCAGCAGCCCCAGCACCTGGAAGACCCGGCGGTTGTCCCACGCCGCGGCCTGCTGCTTGATCTCGCCCAGGACGAAGGTGTTGTTCTTGCGCAGGATGCGCATCAGCTCCTGATCCGACGGGAAGGGTTTGCCGCGGTGGCGGGTCTGCCAGCGGAGGTAGTTCACGATGAAGAGGTCGCGGAACTGGTTGAAGAGCGCCATGACGGTCACCAGCAGCGGATTCTCCTTCGGGTTGCGGGCGAAGTGGTCGGCGATCATCAGCGCCCGGGCCGTATCGCGCGTGACGACCGCCCGGCACAGCTCGAAGTTGTTGAAATCCTTCGAGATACCGATATTTGCCTCGATGTCGCGGTCGGTGATGCGGCGCGTCCCCTCGGGCAGCGAGACGGTGAGTTTCTGCAGTTCGTTGGCGATCTTCGTGATGTCGGTTCCGAGGTGGTCGGTGAGCATCGCGAGGGCCTTGGCGTCGATCTCCAGCCCGCGGCGGCGGATGAACTGCTGGAGCCAGGCAGCGATCTCGTAGTCGCGCGGCCGCACCGATTCGAGCACCACGCCGTTTGCGGCGCAGCTCTTGTAGAGGGCCGAGCGCTTGTCGACGGACTTCTCCTTGTGGCAGATGACGAGGATCGTCGTCGGCGAGGGTTTCTGGGTGTAGAGCGAGAGGCGGTCCAGCGAGCGGAGCTGCTGGGCCTCCTTGACGATGACGACCTGATACTGGCCCATCATCGGCATCTGGCGGCAGAGGTTGACGATCTGCCCGGCCTCCGAGTCGCGGCCGTAGACCGTGATCTGGTTGAAGGCGCGCGAGGCTTCGTCGAGGATCGAGCCGGCAAGGCGGTCGGCCACCGTGTCGATGAAGTAGCTCTCCTCGCCCATGAGCAGGTAGATCCCGGCGAAACGCCGGGCGTCGATATCGCTCAGGATCCGCTCGCAGGCGGCCACCGAGTCCTTGAATTTGATTGAGCTTTTGGCCATTTCAGACGATCTCCCGGGTGATTCGCAGTACGTTTTCCGTGGCGGCCGTCAGGCGGTATCGGTCGTCGATGCGGCGCCCGACGAGCCAGACGATGTCGTCGCCCGACAGCAGCACGAACTGCCGCTGCTTTTCGGGCAGCGAGACCTTGGCGTCGATCAGGAAGTCGCTGACCTTCTTGCGCCCGGTCATGCCGAAGGGGATGAACCAGTCGCCCTCGTGCCAGCGTCGCAGCGTGAGGGGGAACTTCAGCAGGTCGGCATCTACCTGGGCGATCTGCTCCGGGACGCCGAAGTTCTTGATCGTGTCGATGTCGCAGTATTCGAAGTAGAGGACGGCATTTCCGCAGTAGCTGCGCTGGGCGCCGCGTTCGACCGTCGTGAGACAGTCGTCGTCGGGGGCGATCGGCGAGACGAGGATCCGTCCGCGGTCGATCGTCGCCACGCGGTCGCGGGCGTAGAAGCGGCGGCCGGTAGCTCCCTGTTCGAGGGCGTGGCACAGCGAATCGATCACGTCGCCCTTGAATCCGTAGGCCGAGTTGAGCAGCTCGTAGATGACGAATTCGCGCGGGAAGTCCGGATCGATGCGGTCGAGATGGATCGTGTCGATGCCGTTTTCGCTCGTGACGGCCAGGGCGCGGATGCGTTCGATGCCGTGGTTGATGAAGAGCTGCGCATCGGTCAGCCGGGCCAGGTTGCGGCACATCAGGCTCGTAAACTTGGGGTTGATCTCGCGGATGCGGGGGATCAGCCCCAGGCGGATCTTGTTGCGCAGATACTTCGTCGAGCGGTTCGACGAATCCTCGCGGTAGGGGATGTGGTTGGCGGCGGCGTATTCGAGGATCTCGCGGCGCGAGGCGAACATCAGCGGGCGGATGATCTTCCCGACCTGGGTGGAGATGCCGGTCAACCCTCGCAGACCGGTTCCGCGCAGCAGGTTGATGAAGAAGGTCTCGATCGAGTCGTCGGCATGGTGGGCGATGGCGATGACCGTGTATCCCTCCTCGCGGCTCAGTTCGTCGAACCAGGCGTAGCGCAGCCGCCGGGCGGCCATCTCCATCGATTCGCCGGTGCGTTCCATCTCGGCGGTGGTTTCGAAACGGCGGTTGTAGCAGGGGACGCCGTAACGTTCGGCCTCCCGGCGGACGAGCTCCTCATCCTCCTCGCTTTCGGCGCCGCGGAGCTGGAAGTTGCAGTGGGCCACCCCCACCGTGTAGCCGCAGCGGACGAACAGCGAGAGCATGACCATCGAGTCGACGCCGCCCGAGACGGTCAGCAGGATGCGGTCGTCGTGTGTGGCGAGGTTGTTTTCGTCGATGTAGTGTTGGAAAGATTCGATCAGTGACATCATGACTCCTTATAATATATTGACCTCGGTGTCGATGGCGATCCCGAAGCGGTCGAGGACACGTTGCTGGACGCGGCGGGCGAAGGCGATCACCTCGCCGCCCGTGGCGCCGCCGTAGTTGACCAGCACGAGGGCCTGGCGTTCGTGGACGCCGACGTTCCCTTCGCGCCACCCCTTCAGTCCGGCCTGGTCGATGAGCCATCCGGCGGCCAGTTTCACCCGTCCGTCCGGGGCGGGGTAGTGGGGCATCGCGGGGTAACGTTCGAGCAGTGCGGCGGCCACCGGAGCCTCGACGACCGGGTTCTTGAAGAAGCTGCCGGCATTGCCCAGCACGGCCGGATCGGGGAGTTTCGAGCGGCGGATGGCGCAGATCGCCTCGCGGATGTTGCGCAGCGAGGCGCCGCCGCGGGCCTCGACCTCGCGTTCGACGTCGCCGTAGGCGAGCCGCGGGCGGGGCGTGCGCGAGAGTTCGAACTCGACGGCCGTGATGATGACACGCCCCTTGAGCGTGTGTTTGAAGACGCTTTCGCGGTACCCGAAGCCGCAGTGGGCGGCATCGAGCGTGAGCATCGAGCCGTTCTCGACGCAGAACATCTCGACGCGGCGGATCGTATCGGCAGCCTCGCAGCCGTAGGCGCCGATGTTCTGCACGGGGGCGGCGCCCGCCTTGCCGGGGATGAGCGAGAGGTTCTCGACTCCCCAGAGGTCGTGTGCAACGGCCCATTCGACCAGGTCGTCCCATTCGACGCCGGCCTCGACGCGGATGCGGACCGTGTCGCCCTCGTCGGAGAGGCACTTGATGCCGCGGGCCGCGGGGGTGACGATCAACCCGTCGTAATCCTGCGTGAAGAGGACGTTGTTGCCGCCCGAGAGGACCATCCATCGGTCGGGTACCCCGGCGGCAAAGAGGGTGCGCAGATCGTCCGGCGAGTCGAACTCGATCAGCCGTGCCGCCTGCTGTTCGACGCCGAAACTGTTTCGGTCGCGCAGCGAGATGTGTTGAAATTCTCGAATCATAATGCACAAAGTTACGAATAATTTGCGTAACTTTAGTGCACCAAACCCATAACCTATATGTTTACCGAACAGGATTTACAGCAAATTGCCGACCATGGTCTGACTGCGGCCCAGGTCGAAACCCAACTGGAGAACTTTCGCCGCGGCTTTCCCTGGTTGCCTGTCGTGCGGGCGGCGTCGCCGTCCGACGGCATCGTGATGCTCGATGCGGCGGAGGCCGATGCGGCCGTGGCCCGTTACGAGAAGGCGGCAGCGGGGTTGGAGATCGTGAAGTTTGTTCCGGCCTCGGGGGCCGCCACGCGGATGTTCAAGGAGCTGTTCGCCTTCGTCAACGAGGGCAAGCGCGGCCCGGGCATCGATACGCTGTTGTCGAACATCGAGCGGTTCGCCTTCTGGCCCGAGCTGAAGGCGGTGCTGCCCGCCGGGGCCGACGACCGGGCGACGGTCAACGCCATCGTCAACGACGGACTCGGCTACGGCCATAAACCCAAGGGGCTGGTGACCTTCCACGCCTATCCCGACGGAGCCCGCAAGGCCGTCGAGGAGCATCTGGTCGAGGGGGCGGCCTACGCCTCGTCGAAGGGTGTGGCGCGGATCCACTTCACCGTCTCGCCCGAACACATGGAGGGCTTCCGCACGCTGCTTGCCGAAAAGGTGCCTCTCTACGAAAAACGCTTCGGCATCCGCTACGACATCTCGTTCTCGGTGCAGAAGCCCTCGACCGACACCATCGCCGTGAACCCCGACAACACCCCCTTCCGCCAGGAGGACGGCCGGCTGCTGTTCCGCCCGGCGGGCCACGGCGCGCTGATCGAGAACCTGAACGAGATCGACGCCGACGTGATCTTCATCAAGAACATCGACAACGTGACGACCGATGCGCGTCGCGGTGATACGATCCGCTTCAAGAAGGTGCTGGCCGGCGTGCTGCTCGACCTGCAGGAGCGGGCCTTCGAGTACCTCCGCGCCCTGGATGTCGACGGCTGCGAGCTGGAGCCGATCGCCGACTTCATCGAGCGGCGTCTGTGCGTGAAGCTGCCGAAGAATTACGATACGGCGATGCTGCGGGCGGTGCTCGACCGGCCGATCCGCGTCTGCGGCATGGTCCGCAACGAGGGGGAACCGGGCGGCGGTCCCTTCTGGGTGGCCAACCCCGACGGCACGGAGTCGCTGCAGATTGCCGAATCGAGCCAGATCAGCCCCGACGACCAGTCGCTGATGAAGTCGGCCACGCACTTCAACCCGGTGGATCTGGTCTGCGGCGTCAAGACCTCGAAGGGGGGCAAGTTCGATCTGCGGCGCTACACCGACCCCTCGACGGGCTTCATCTCGTCGAAATCCTCGGGCGGCCGCGAACTGCGCGCCCAGGAGTTGCCCGGACTCTGGAACGGTGCGATGGCCCGCTGGAACACGGTCTTCGTGGATGTCCCCATCACGACCTTCTCGCCCGTCAAGGTGGTGCAGGACCTGCTGCGCCCCCAGCATCAGTAGCCGCTTCCCGATTCGAAAGAAAAGCCCCGGTCCTTAGACCGGGGCTTTTTGTTTGCCGGAGAGGGCCGCCGTTTGCCGGGAGGCGGTTGATTGGGCCGGGTTTATTTCAGTTCGTATCCGCGTTCGGTTTTCCGCACAGTTCCCTGTTCGACCATCTGGGCGATCATGCGGGAGAGCGAGGGGCGCGCCACACCGAGGATGAAGGCCGCCTCCTGGAGGTTGCTGATGACGTGGTTGTCCTTCAGGTAGCCGACCACGCGCGAGGAGAGGCTCTGCAGGGCGAATTCGTTGATCCTCCGGCTGAGGAAGAGGCTGTGGTCGGAGATGATCGTCAGGAAGTTGCGCAGTACGACGGGGTCCTGTTCGAGGATCTGCCGCAGACACTCGCTGCCGAGGACCCAGAGGTGGCAGTCGGCATTGGCGATGATCGAGACCGGATAGCGGTTTTCCGAGGCGAAGACGAAGGCCGAGGCGAGCGTATCGGGTGCCGTGAGGGTGTCGAGGGTAAGTTCGCGACCCTCTTCGCTGGTCATCTGGGCATAGACGCTCCCCTCGCAGAGCAGCAGCAGCGAGCGGCAGACGTCGTTCTGCAGGGCGATGAAGTCGCCCTTGCGATAGGTGGCGTATCGACCGGGGGAACGCTGCAGGGCCGACTCCATGATGGTGCGGTCGCCCCCTCGGAAGAGAGGCATGTCGAAAATTTCACATTCCATAAACGGATCGAATTTTGCGGTTCGGGGATCTGCCGTAACATGGGTTACCGGAAAACGGATCCCGGAGATCTACCTTTGCACCCGTTCCTTGAGCGGTTTTTGCTTGTGACCCGGGATCGGGCCCGGCTCTCGGCAGCGGGACGATTTGGATATGCAAATATAGCGAAAGACCGCAGGAAAAAACAAGTTTATTGTTGTTTTTGTCGGATCACTCCTTCAGAAATTGCAGGAAAGTGAAATACGGATTCGATTTGACAGGTTTGATGAAGAGAATTTTTTACATTGTTTTGTGGAGCAGCCTGATGCTGGCATCGTGCGTGCGGGACGAGTGGAGTCCGGCGGCACCGGCCGTGTCGGACGGCGTCGTGTTCAGCCTGCGGGGTGCCGCCTATGACGATGGCGCAACGCGCGCGGCGGAAACCTCCGTGGCGGCCTACGACCGTGTGGAGTTCCGCGTGGTGGACGATACCTCGGGCGAGGTGGTCGGCGACCTCAAGGGGCTGTACGATCCCGCGGCTTCGGTGCTGCGGATCGAGGGGCTCCGCGAGGGTGACTACCGGCTGCTGGTGCTGGGCATCCGCGGCGACTGGACACAGGACCGGATGACGCTCCACGCCATCCGCCATATCGACGAGGAGTGGGTGAGCTTCCCGGACGATCTCGGGCAGCCGCTCGTGGCCGAATACTTCTATTCGCAGAGCCCCTTTGCGGTGCAGACGCGGGTTTCGCCCGAGGGGGTGGTCACCTCCGAGGTGACGGGAACCGAGACCCTCCAGGAGCGGATCATCGCGCGGGCCGACTTCGCCTTCACCTACGAGAATCCCTACGTCCGCACGGCGCGTCTGTCGACGCGGGCGACGCTCCGCGGGGCGCGTTTCCACACGGGAATGACCGGTGGCGGCGCCTTCACGGGCTGCAGCGACGAACTCTTGCTGGAGACGGATCTCGAGGCGGTTCCGACCTACTGGTTCCTGCCGATGACCGCGGAGACGACGCTCCGGGGCGAGATCGAGCTGGTGACGCGGACCTACCGGGGCGGTGAGGTGCGGCGGCTCTTCGACTTCGAGCTGGAGCGGCTCGCCCCCAACCGCATCGGACGCATCACCACGCGGGTGGTCCATCCGGACAACCCTTCGGGGACGATGTTCCTCACGCAGCGGGCCTACGACGAGGGCAACCACGGTCTGATCCTGCAGGACGGCGAGCCGAAGACGGTCTATACCGACCCTTCGCAGCGACGCTTCAACACGGCGGCTCCGCTTCAGTTCTCGGTGACCGACCGGGGCGAACTGCACGCTCGCTTCTATTCGCCGCGGGCCCTTTCGGGGGTGCTGGTGCGGGCGCGAATTCCGTCGGTCGACGACGAATACCTCGATCTGGCCTGGTTCGACAGCATCCCGCCCTTTGCCGACTTCTACGAGCAGCTGCCGCAGACGCTGCGTCCGACGGTGTGCCGTTCGGCATCGGGGCGCTGGGTCGACCTGCCGAAGATGGAGGCGGCGGACTTCGCAGGGATTGAGTTCGAGATCGAATCGGAGGATCCCTACTGGGCGAAACTGCGGAAGATCATCCACGGGTGGACCATTGCCTTCAGCCTCTTCAACGGTGATCCCGACAAACCCGACGGCGGTCCCGTGGGCAACTGGATGGGTATCCGCCCGGTGCATTGCCGCGAGGCGGTGGCCTTCTTCCTGAACTTCACCTACATGATCGACATGCCCGAGCACGAGACGATCCTGCGCGAGAACCAGGACCGGCTCTACGGCAACGGCGGCGTCAACGACAAGGTGACTCCCGAACGGGTGCTGAGTCAGATGCGCCAGAGCCGCAACCTGAACGTCGGACTGGTCTACCCGGGCAACGGCGTCATCGGACTGGGCGGCGGCTCCTCCTACGGAGTCTATCAGCAGGCGTGGCTGCAGCACTACTTCAACACCTATTCGTGCGAGATCATGTTCCACGAGCTGGGCCACGTGATGGGCTACAACCACAGCAGTTCGTTCACTTACGGACCCTGGGCGCAGGAGCTGATGAACCACTTCTACGTCAACCATCTGAGCGAGATGCCGATCGATTCGCCGACGTATCTCAACAGCAGTTCGAACCCGACCTTATATTGATTTCTTCATGAAACGACGACATAATCTCTGCGCCGCGGTGTTTCTGTCGCTGCTCGCGGCGGCGTGTACGAACGACGAAGCGACGAACCGTCCCGCAGCCTCCGCGACCGTGCAGGTGCGCCTGCAGACGGCGGCCCCCGACGGTGAGCTTCCGCTCGGTGAAGCCGATTCCGAATCGGAGATCCGCACGGTGACGGCCTACCGCTTCGAGCAGGGGCTTCTGCGCGAGGTGATCGAGGGGCGTCCGGCCGCCGGCGAGGGGTGCTACACCTTCTCCTCGGCCGAACTGCGCGGCGAACTGCATCTGGCGGTGAATGCCGCCGGGATCGGGGCGCTGACGGCCCTCACTCCGGGGGAGTCGACCCTCGGGGAGTTGCTCGCCTGCGAGGCTTCGCTGGCGGAGATGACCGCCGACGGACTGACGATGACGGGCAGCCTGACGCTCGGAGCGCAGACTTCGGCCGTCGTGCCGGTGACCCTGCGGCGCAGCATGGCCCGCATCGACCTGCTGTCGCGCGATGCCGGGGTCGAGGTGCACGAGGTGACGATCCGCGACGTGGCCGACCGGGGTATGATCTGGAGTGCGGCTGTCGTGCAGACGCCCGCTTCGGCTTCGCGCGAGGCGTTTACCCGCAATTACGGCGAAGCTCCGCTTCGTGCCGCCCGCGAACGGCTGCTCTACCTCTGCGAACAGCAGGGCGGGGAGCTGGAGGTCGAGGTGGTGGCCCGCTTTGACGAGGGATGGCACCGCCTTCGGAGCCGCCTCCCGGCCACGATTGCCCGCAATACGGTCTACACGCTCGAGGTTTTCGGCCGCGGGGCCGATGCCAGTGTGACGGTGACGGCCGGGAGCTGGGACGAGGGGACCGGAGCCGAGTCGCAGCCTGTCGTACGGGGGCTGGTCGACCTCGATGCCTCGACGCTGCCCGACGACGTGCGCGTCAACGCCGCGTGCGACACCCTCTTCATCCCCCATACGCCCAGCGAACTGCGGGTGGTGCTGCGGGGCGAGGCGGGATCCGAGATGACGGTCGACGGCGTGGTGAGCGGCGTGAGCGTCACGCCGCAGAGGCTGACCCGCGGTCTGGAGCAGGTGGCGGCCGTCGAGGTGCGGAGCCCGCTGCGGGTCCCCGGCACGAAGAACGGCTACGTTGCGCTGAACCTTTCGCACGAAGGGGTCTCGACCGGACGCGTCGTGCTCCTTTTCGAGGCCAATCCCGTGCGGGTCGAGGGGCTGCTGACGCTCGATGACGAGGGGCTGTGCGACTTCGACCGCTACCTCGAGGGCGAGCTGGCCCGCATCACCCTCCCCGAGGGGATGCGCATCGGGCTGGAGTTCCCGGCCGACGAATCGCGCTGGATGGATCTCGTCCGCGACGGCGACAGCTGGCGGCTGCTCGGGGGCTGGAAACCCAACGACCCGAAGGCCGACGGCCGCCCGCAGGAGGGATACCTCGTGGTGACCGATGCCGCGGAGGGTCATCCCGAACGCTACACGGTGCGGCGCCGCAACTGGGGGCTCCCGGTGGTGAAGATCGGCGGCGAGTGGTGGTGCAAGTACAACCTGCGGGGCGACGTGAAGCGCTTCGAGGATCAGGTTCCGGTATCGGCGGATCCGGCCGGGGACCGTGCGTTGGCCGACCATCTGGCCACGTGCGACGACGGGGAGCTGCTGGCGCTGCTGGGCGACCAGTACCAGGCGAACAACCCCGTGGGGCTTCCGCTGCGCCACGACGGGACGGCCTTCTACCACGAGGGAATGGTCTCCACGACGCAGAACTTCGGCACGCTCGACCGCGAGACGATGGCCCCCTACGGCTACCGCCTTCCCGACTACGATGCCTACGCCTTCTTCGCGCTCAACGAGAACCACAACATCGGCGGCGTGGGGGAGCGCACCTACCGCAATGCGGCCGGCGACGAGATCACGGTCCGCATTCAGGAGCGCACGGCCGAGTTCCTGGGCCATGCCTACGGGACGATCGCTATCTACGAGTTCCGCTCGGGCAACTCCACATGGGTGCTGGCCTCGCTGGGCCACCAGTGGAACACGACGCCGGGCAACATCTCGCCGATGATGCTTCTGCTGGCCACCTGGGGCAACTCCTCGAAGACGTGGGTCATGGAGGGGTACGCCGCGGCCGACCGCCCGGGACAGAACTGGATCAAGTTCATGGCCCAGAATACGACCAAGACCCGCACGGTGCGCTGTGTGAAGAGTCCGGTCGAGTACATCTACGATTGAGACATACCTATAAAGACAGATAAGAATTTCAGAAAACCAATCAAGAAAAAGAAGCAATGAAAACGAACAACATGACGATGATGGCAAAGATGGCGGCCATGGCCGCGATGATGGCACTGGGGCTGAGCGCCTGCTCCGAGCAGAACGAGACGGTGCACCCGTCCGTAACGGAGGCTCCGGTGGTGCGGACGCGACTGGCGGCCTACGACGGTGTGGGCCAGGCGCTCGAGGGTGAGAACGACGTACGCGATCTGCGTGGAGTGCTCTTCGTGGGCGGTGAGCTGAAGAAGATCTACGAGGCTCCGACGTCGGTTGGCGGCGGTTACGGCATCCAGCTCGACCGTCACGAGGGTACGCTCTACGTGGTGGCCAACACCGCGGGACTGATCGATCTGAACGCGCTCCAGGAGCGTGCCATCAGCGAGAGCGACTGGCAGAAGCTCACGATCGGCATGGAGGCCTCGGCTCCGGCCCGCTTCTTCTCGGGCAGCGTCCGCCTCGACGGTATGGAGAATACGCAGACCGAGCTTCCGGTGACGCTTCGCCGTGGTGTGGCGCGTTTCGACCTGCAGATCCGCACGGCCGGCGTGACCAAGGTGCGCAGCATCAAGCTGAAGAACGTTGCCCAGTCGGCCTACCTCTTCCCGGTCGAGGGTGAGCTCTCGCCGGCGGATGTCGAGCGGAGCGAGGTATCGGCCGTGATCACCGATCCGCTGACCCAGGATACGCCGGCCGTGCTCTACCTCTACGAGCAGCAGAACGACGGTCTGACGGTGGAGGTTGAGGCCGAGATCGACGGTCAGGTGAAGACCCTCACGAAGAGCCTCTCGACCGACATCGAGCGCAATAAGATCTACACGCTGACGGTGCGCAAGGATGTGATCGACGTCCGTCTCGACGTCTCGTTCGACGAGTGGGAAGAGGGTGGCGACACGGAGCTCACGCCGCTGCGCCGCTAAACGACCCGTGTACGGATCACAACCCGAGAAATCGCACTTCGCATGAGAACGTGGATCGATAACCTGACGAAGCGCCTGTCGTCCTTGTGGCTGGTGCTGCCGGTGCTGCTGGCCTCGTGTTCGGAGCAACCCGAATCGCTTTCGGGAGCTCCGGCCGCGGGGGCGGCGGTGCAGATTGCGGCGGCCCCCTTCGCCGGGACCGACGGTGCGGAGACCCCGGCGGCGGATGCCCTCCGGCAGGTCGATGGCTACCTCTTCGAGCAGGGACGCCTGACGAAGGTCTACGCGTCGCTGCCGCTCGACGCAGGGGGCTGCCGGCTGCAGCTCGAGCGGCTCTCCGGACGGCTCTACGTCGTGGCCGACGCCCGTCCGGAGGTGGCCTCCGGGGAGCCGGCGTTGGGACTTGCCGAATCGGAGTGGCTCGAGGCGACGGTCGGCGGGGAGGAGTCCGTCGTGGCGGACTTTGCCTCGGGCGTGGTCGACCTGGACCGCGTGGTGGCCGGCACGGCCTCGGTGCCGCTGACGTTGCGCCACGGCGTGGCACGCCTCGACCTGCGGCTGCGGGTGGCAGGCACGGTCGAGGTCGGGTCGCTGACGCTGCTCGATGCCGCCTCGGCGGGCTATCTGCTGCCGCGTGACGGCGGCCCGGCCACACCGGGCGGAACCCCGCAGGTGGATCGAACGGTGGAGGCGGCATGGCCCGTGAGTGAGGATACGCCGGGCGTGGCCTACCTCTACGAACAGACCGGGGTCGGCGTGCGCGTGCGGCTGGAGGTGGAGATCGACGGCCGCAGCTCGACGCTCGAGGGGACGCTTCCTGAGCCGATCGAGCGTAACCATGTCTATACGGTGACCGTGCGCAAGGATGTTTCGGATGCCGAGGCGCAGCTCGTTGTCGAGGCGTGGGGCGACGGCGGGGAGAGCGATCTCCAGCCCGATTTCGATGCCGTGCTGCGGGTCGATGCCGCCCGTTCGGAGATCCCCTCCGACGTGCGGATCGTCGAGGACGCCACGGCTCTCGAACTGCCCTACACGGCCACGGAGATCCTCCTCACGGTGGCGTGCGACAGCCAGCTGGAGGTGCTTCCGCTGACGGAGTTCCCGCTGACGGTTGAGGAGGTTTCGACGGGCACGGGCCTCGACGATATGAACCGTTTCCGGATCCGCAAGTCGCTCTTCGCCCCGAACCGCCCGGCCGAGGAGGTGGCCGTGCGCTTCCGCCGCAAGGGGCTCGAGCAGGTCTATCCCGAGGATCGGATCGTGCTTCGCCTGGCGGCCAATCCGACGCGCATCGAGGGCGGGCTCGATTTCGACAACGCGGCCTATACGGTCGACTTCGCCCGCTACGTTGACAACGAGTTGGGACGCTTCGTGCTGCCGGCGGAGAAGCAGCTGACCGTGGAGTTCGACGGTGAGGATCCGTGGGTCCGCATCGGCGAGGCGTCCGACGATCCGAATACCCGCCGGGTGGTGGGGGGCTGGCGCCCGAACGACCGCACGGCTGACGGACGCCGGCAGGCGGCCCGCCTGGTGGTGAGCAACCGCGCGGACGGTTCGCAGCGCGAGGAGTACACGATCGTCCGCCGCAACTGGGGGCTTCCGGTGACGTGGTTCCACGGCGTGTGGTGGTGCAAGTACAACGCGCGGGGCGATTCGCGCCGCTTCGAGGATCAGATCCTCTCGTCGGCCGATCCGGCCGTCGAGGCGGGCAAGAGCCTCTACGACTACCTGGCGAGCTGTTCGCCGGAGGCCTACCGCGACCTCTGGGAGTGGGCCTATCAGGGCGACAGTGGCAAGGGGCTGCGCGTGGTCGAACAGGATGGCAAGGCGGTGCTCGAGGGGTTCACGACGGACGTCTCGGCGCACATCAACAAGCTGCCGCCCGACGCCCTGTCGCCCGACGGCTACGAACTGCCCTCGATGGAGGTCTACAACCGCGTCTTCGACGCTACGGACTACGTCTGGATGATGTGGGGCGGGACGCACACGCTCCGCGTGCCGTGGGAGGGCCATTCGACCGTCAAGCGCAGCCAGCAGCGGCGCAGCGACGTCACGGTGGGGTCGCTCACGCTCAACGAACTGCTCAGCGTGCGGATGTGGAGCCCCGACTTCCCCGACGACGAGGGGATCACCTGGTACGGACCCGCCGCACAGTGGAACGCCGACGGCATCCGCCACTCGAACCACTACAACAACATCCTCTTCGGCGTCTACTCGCCCGAGGGTTCGGGCTGGTACATCAACGGCGGTATGACGAACCTCCACCTCTCCAAGAACGGAGCCGGGACGAAGGATACCCGAATTCTGCGCTTCCGGAAGAGCGACGTCGAGTTCACCTACTGATCGGCCGGCCGGAGCCGCCTTTCCGGTTTTTAAAAAAATCACCCCTGTCACGCGAATCGTGGCGGGGGTGATTCCGTTTTGGGGAGCGGTCTGCCCCGTTTGTGTGCGAAATTCGCCAAAAGCGGATAAATTGTCGGAGGCGGCTGCGGTTTATTCGTAATCTTTTATATATTTGTAGGCGAAAATGAAAAACAATAATCAAAACTCAATCATACTATGGAAAACAAACTGCAAGAGTTGACCCGCAAACTCTACGACGAGGGGTTGGAGAAAGGTCGCGCCGAGGCCGACAAACTGGTCTCCGAAGCCAAGGAGGAGGCTCGGAAGATCGTGGCCGAGGCCGAAGCCCGGGCTGCGGAGATCGTGCGCAAGGCCGAGACCAAGGCCGAGGATGTGGAGAAAAACACCCTGACGGAGATCTCGCTGGCCGGCAAACAGGCCGTCTCGAAGATCAAGTCGGAGATCGCCTCGATGATCGTCGCCCGGTCGACCGGCGAGGGGGTGAAGGCCGCAGCGCTGGATCCGAAGTTCCTCGAGGAGATGCTCGTCTCGGTGGCCCGCAACTGGAACGGCAGCGATTCGGGCAAGGTCTCTCTGCAGGCCCTTCTTCCCGAGGCGGAGCGTGCGAAGCTTGATGCCGCCTTCGCCGGCAGCGCCAAGGCACTGCTCGATGCCGGAGTCGAGGTGGGCTGGTCCCAGGAGGTGAAGTCGGGCTTCAAGGTGGGCCCCAAGCAGGGCGGCTACTACATCTCGTTCACGGATGCCGATCTGGAGGCGCTGCTGGGCGAATACCTCCGCGAGAAGGTTTACCAATTGTTGTTCAAGGCTTAGAGGCATGTTTGCAAAGCAATATTATAGTCTGGTAGCCTCGCTGAGGGAGTACTCGCTCGATGCCGACACGAAGGGTTTCGACGCCCGCGCGATCATCGACGAGATTCTCGAAGGGGTCTCCCGGCGCGATGCCCGGACGGTCCGCCTGCTCTACGGCTACTACGACTGCGAGAATCTGGCGGCCCTGCGCAGCGGACGCGCGGCGCACAACCCGCTGGGCAACTTCACCCGCGAGGAGCTCGCCGACGAACTGAAGAGTCCGCAGCGGCTTCCCGAGGCATTGGCACGCGTGGTGCGGGCCTATGCCGATCCCGAGGGGGAGGATGCCGAGACGGTCGATACGGCGCATCGATTCGAAAAGGAGCTTTTCGGAGCCTACTACGGGCTCTGCGAGGGCTCCTCGAACCGTTTCATGCGCGCCTGGTCAGGCTTCGACCGCACGCTGCGCAACGTCACGGCTGCGGTGGCGGCCCGCGCGACGGGTCGTTCGATCGAGGAGACGGTGGTCGGCGGCGGCGACGTGGTCGAACAGCTGCAGCGCAGTTCGGCGGCCGACTTCGGCCTGCGCGGCGAGCTGCCCTGGATCGACGCGGTGATCGCGGCGATGAACGATGAGACGAACCTCCTGGAGAAGGAGCGCAAGCTGGATCAGATCCGCTGGACGGAGGCCTCGGAGCTGGCCACGTTCGACTACTTCACGATCGACGCCATCCTCTCCTACCTGGTGCGGGTCAATATCGTGGCCCGCTGGACGCGCCTCGACGCCGCCCGCGGCCGCGAGATGTTCGCCCGTCTGATGGCGGAGCTGGACGGCCGTGAACTGATTGAAAATAAACAATAAAAAGATACGATGAAAACAACAGGACGTGTAAACGGTATCATCTCCAACATCGTGATCGTCAAGGCCGACGGACCCGTTGGCCAGAACGAGATCTGCCACGTGTGGACGGGTGATACGAAGATGATGGCCGAGGTCATCAAGGTCATAGGCGATGCGGCCTATGTGCAGGTTTTTGACAGCACGCGCGGGCTGAAGATCGGCGACCGGGTCGAGTTCGAGGGGCACATGCTCGAGGTGACGCTCGCCCCGGGTCTGCTGTCGCGCAATTACGACGGTCTGCAGAACGACCTCGAAAAGATGGAGGGTCTGTTCATTGCCCGCGGATCGATCACCGATCCGGTCGACTTCGAGGCTGAGTGGGACTTCACGCCGCTGGCCAAAGCCGGTGACAAGGTCTCGGCCGCCTCGTGGCTGGGCGAGGTCAAGGAGCAGTGGGTCATGCACAAGATCATGGTCCCCTTCACGATGACCGGCCACTATACGGTCAAGAGCGTGGCCAAGGCCGGCAAGTACAAGGTGCGCGACACGGTGGCCGTGGTGACCGACGCCGAGGGGCGCGACCACGAGATCACGATGGTGCAGAAGTGGCCCGTCAAGCAGGCCATCCGCTGCTATACGGAGAAGCCGCGTCCGTCGCGCGTCATGGAGACGGGCGTGCGCGCCATCGACACCTTCAACCCGATGGCCGAGGGCGGTACGGGCTTCATCCCGGGGCCGTTCGGCGCCGGCAAGACGGTGCTGCAGCACGCCATCTCGAAACAGGCCGATGCCGACGTGATCATCATGGTGGCGTGCGGCGAGCGTGCCAACGAGGTGGTGGAGATCTTCAAGGAGTTCCCCGAACTGGTCGACCCGCGCACGGGCCACAAGCTGATGGAGCGTACGATCATCATCTGCAACACGTCGAACATGCCCGTTGCGGCGCGTGAGGCGTCGGTCTACACGGGTATGACCATCGGCGAGTACTACCGCTCGATGGGTCTGAAGGTGCTGGTGATGGCCGACTCGACGTCGCGCTGGGCCCAGGCGCTGCGCGAGATGTCGAACCGTCTGGAGGAGCTTCCGGGTCAGGACGCCTTCCCGATGGACCTCTCGGCCATTATCTCGAACTTCTACTCGCGGGCCGGTCTGGTGAAGCTGACCAACGGAGAGACGGGTTCGGTGACGTTCCTCGGTACGGTGTCGCCCGCGGGCGGTAACCTCAAGGAGCCCGTGACGGAGTCGACCAAGAAGGCGGCGCGCTGCTTCTACGCCCTTTCGCAGGGGCGTGCCGACTCGAAGCGCTACCCGGCCATCGACCCGCTGGAGTCCTATTCGAAATACCTGGAGTATCCCGAGATCCGCGAATACCTCGACTCGCACATCGAGAAGGACTGGGTCGACCTGGTCTATGCGGGCAAGACGCTCGTGCAGCGCGGCAAGGAGGCCAACGACCAGATCAACATTCTGGGTGACGACGGTGTGCCGGTGGAGTACCACGAGCGGTTCTGGAAGTCGGAGCTGATCGACTTCGTGATCCTGCAGCAGGATGCCTTCGACGCCATCGACGCCAACTGCCCGATCGAGCGTCAGAAGATGATGTACGAGATGGTGCTGGGGATCTGCCGCAAGAGCTTCTCGTTTGCCGATTTCGAGGAGTGCTCGCAGTTCTTCAAGGGTCTGATCAACCTCTTCCGCCAGATGAACTACTCGGAGTGGAAGTCGGAGAAGTTCGAGAACTACAAGCGACAGATCGAAGAGTACGTGAGTGAAAAAAACAAGTAAACCATGACAACACGCGCATTTCAGAAGATATATACCCGGATTGACAACATCACCAAGGCGACGGTGACGCTCCGGGCACAGGGCGTCGGCAACGACGAACTGGCCACCGTGGGCGGAAAACTGGCCCAGGTGGTGAAGATTATGGGCGAAAACGTGACGCTTCAGGTTTTCGCCGGCACCGAGGGGCTTTCGACCAACTCGGAGGTGATATTCCACGGCGAACCCCCGAAGCTGCGGGTTTCGGACGCCCTGGCCGGCCGCTTCTTCAACGCCTACGGCGAGCCGCTCGAGGGCGGAGAGATCGTCGAGGGCGAGGCCCGCGAGATCGGCGGCCCGACGGTCAACCCCTTCAAGCGTATCCAGCCCTCGGAGCTGATCGCCACGGGTATCGCCGGCATCGACCTGAACAACACGATCGTGACGGGTCAGAAGATCCCCTTCTTCGCCGATCCGGACCAGCCCTACAACGCCGTGATGGCCAACGTGGCGCTGCGCGCCAAGGCCGACAAGATCATCCTGGGCGGCATGGGTCTGACGAACGATGACTTCCTCTACTTCAAGTCGGTCTTCGAGAACGCCGGTGCACTGGACCGTATCGTCTCGTTCGTCAACACGACGGAGAACCCGCCCGTCGAGCGACTGCTCGTTCCGGACATGGCGCTGACGGCCGCCGAGTACTTCGCCGTCGACAAGGGCGAGAAGGTGCTGGTGCTGCTCACGGACATGACGCTCTATGCCGATGCGCTGGCCATCGTCTCGAACCGTATGGACCAGATTCCGTCGAAGGACTCGATGCCGGGTTCGCTCTACTCGGATCTGGCGAAGATCTACGAGAAGGCCGTGCAGCTGCCCAACGGCGGCTCGATCACGATCATCGCCGTGACGACTCTTTCGGGCGGCGACATCACGCACGCCGTGCCCGACAACACGGGTTACATCACCGAAGGCCAGCTGTTCCTGCGCAACGACTCGGATACGGGCAAGGTGATCGTCGACCCGTTCCGTTCGCTGTCGCGTCTGAAGCAGCTCGTCATCGGCAAGAAGACGCGTGAGGACCACCCGCAGGTGATGAACGCCTGCGTGCGACTGTATGCCGATGCGGCCAACGCCAAGACGAAACTCGAGAACGGTTTCGATCTGTCGGACTACGACGAACGGGCGCTGAAGTTCGCCCGGGACTACTCGGAAAAACTGCTGGCGATCGACGTCAACATCGGCATCACGGAGATGCTCGACACGGCGTGGAGCCTCTTCGCGAAGTACTTCTCGAAGGAGGAGGTCGCCATCAAGGAGGAGCTTATCAAGAAATACTGGAAGGAGGCGTAACGCACGATGGCCATCAAGTTTCAATATAACAAGACCTCGCTGGGCGAACTCGGCAAGCAGTTGAAGATGCGCCAGAAGGCGCTCCCGACGATCAAGAGCAAGGAGTCGGCGCTGCGTTCCGAGGTGAAGAAGGCGAAGGACTCCGCGGGCGACTACCGGCAGCGGCTCGAGGCCCTGAAGGGCGAGTACGACTACATGGTATCGCTGTGGGGTGAGTTTGACAGTGACCTGCTCCGCATTGCGGACGTGGACCTGGCGGTACAGAAGATTGCGGGGGTCCGCATTCCGGTACTGGAGGGAGTCCGCTTCGAGGAGAAGGGTTACGATCTGTTCTCGTCGCCGGCGTGGTATGCCGACGGCGTGGAGATCCTCAAGCGGCTGACGCGACTGGAACTTGAGTATGAGGTCTACAACCGTCGGATGGAGTTGCTGGATTTCGCGCGGCGGAAGACGACGCAGAAGGTGAACCTCTACGAGAAGGTCCAGATTCCGGGCTACGAAGATGCCATACGAAAGATCAAACGCTTCATGGAGGACGAGGAGAATCTCTCGAAGTCGGCCCAGAAGATCGTGAAAAACAAACAACAGGCCGCCGGGGAGGGCGCGATGCTATGATAGCCAGAATGTCGAAATACGACCTTGTGCTCTATGCGGCACAGCGTGAGGATTTCATCGAGCGGCTGCGTGAACTCGGACTGGTGGACATCACCACCCGGGGCTGGGAGCCCTCGGAGGAGGACCGCCAGCTGCTGCTCGACATCGAGGGTTGTGCGAAGGCTGCGGAGTTCCTGAAGGAGTTCCGGGCCGATGCGTCGCACGACGGGCTTCGCGGCGAACCCTTCGCCACGGGGCGTGAGACGTACGAACACTACGTGGCGGCGCAGCGTGAGGCGGCGGCCATCCGGGCCGAGATCACGCGTCTGGAGAAGGCGGCCGACGAACTGCGCCCGTGGGGGGCATTCGACGTCTCGCAGACCGAGCGGCTGGCCGCTCAGGGGGTCGTGCTGCGCTACTTCTCGGCGCCGCGCGGCGTCTTCGACAAACTGCAGGACGAGTGGTCGCAGCGGTGGACGCTGACGGAGATCTCGCGCAGTGCGTCGACGGTGTGGTTTGTCGTGGTGACGACCCCGGGCGAAGAGCTTTCGCTCGACGCCCAGGAGATGAAGACCCCGCAGATGGATATCCGCGAGGCGGAGCGCCGCATCGCCGCCGAGCGTGAAAAGCTCGGGGCGCTGGATGCGGAGTTCGCCCGCGTGGCGGCTTCGGAGGCACTGCTGCGGAGCTATGCCGCCGAACTCAAGGAGCGGCTGCAGGGCATCCGGGTGGTTGCCTCGGCCGGAAAGGAGGCCGACGGCCGGCTGCTCATCCTCGAGGGGTGGGCCGAGACCGAAACCTCGTCGAAGGTCGACGCCCTGCTGGAGAGCTACCCCAACGTGGTGTGGATCAAGAGCGACCCGACGCCCGAGGACGATACGCCGGTCAAGCTGAAGAACAACCGCTTCGCCCGGATCTTCGAGATGGTCGGCGACCTCTATGCGCGTCCGAAGTACGGCACGGTGGACATGACGCCCTTCTTTGCACCGTTCTACATGCTCTTCTTCGGCATCTGTCTGAATGATGCGGGCTACGGCCTCGTGCTGTTGGCCATGGGCCTCTGGATGCTGCACAAGAACCGCCAGCCGGGCATGATGCGTCGTGCGGCGTGGTTCGCCACGATGTGCGCCATCGCCACGGTGGTCTTCGGCGGTTTCTGCGGCTCGTTCTTCGGGGTGAGCATGCAGAGCTGGGTGCCGACGGGTGCCGACGGCCAGCCGCTGTTCCACTTCTACGACTTCCAGAACAAGTTCTTCTCCGTGGCACTGGCCATCGGCATGGTGCAGATCCTCTTCGGTATGGCGATCAACCTCGTCACGACGGTGCGGACCTTCGGCATCCGCCAGGCCTTCGGATCGCTCGGGTGGTTCATCATCCTGCTGTCGGCCTCGGTGGCCGGAGGACTGCAGATGCTCGATGAGCGTTGGGTCATTCCGGGCTTCACCACCTCGTCGCCGGCCTTCTACGCGGCGATGGGCGTCGGAGCCTTCCTGCTGCTGTTCCTCAATTCGCCGGGTCGCAACCCGCTGCTGAACCTCGGGGCCGGCATCTGGAACCTCTACAACAACATCACGGGTCTGCTGAGCGACGTGCTGTCGTACATCCGTCTGTTCGCCATCGGTCTGTCGGGCGGTGTGCTGGCACTGGTCTTCAACTCGCTGGCCGCGGGCTTCGTACCCGACGGCGCGGGGATCTTCGTGCGGATCCTGATCATGCTGCCGATTCTGGTGATCGGCCACGGCATCAACCTCTTCATGTCGACCATCTCGTCGTTCGTCCACCCGATGCGACTGACCTTCGTGGAGTTCTACAAGAATGCCGGTTTCGAGATGGGCACGCGCTCGTTCGAACCGCTGCGTAAAATGGACAAGTAAAAAGAAACAATAACAACAAAAAACTCATTCAAAACACTATGGAAACAACAGCTTTGGTATTGGCCTACGTCGGTGTGGCCTTGATGGTAGGTCTGGCAGGTATCGGTTCTGCCATCGGTACTTCGATTTGCGGCCAGGCGTCGGTCGGAGCCATGAAAAAGAACAATTCGGCTTTCGGTAGCTACATGATTCTTTCGGCGCTTCCCGGATCGCAGGGCCTTTACGGATTCGTCTGCTTCTTCCTGGTACAGGGCTTCCTGGCTAACCCGTCGATGGTTCAGGCCTGCGCCGTGCTGGGTGCCGGTATTCTGGTCGGCATCGTGAACTTCGCCGCCGCCATCTATCAGGGCAAGGTCTGCGCCAACGGTATCGCCGCTGTCGGCAACGGCCACGACGTGATGGGTAAGACGCTGATTCTGGCCGCCTTCCCGGAGCTCTACGCCATTCTGACGGTTGCTGCCACCTTCCTGATCGCCAACATCGTGCGCTAATTCTCCGCGCATGCGAAACGGCCGGGGCCCAGAGCGGGTTCCGGTCGTTTTTTTGTTGATTCGCGAGTGAACGGAAACGAACCGCCCGGTTTTCGACTGTTCGGGTTTTCGGCTGTCTGAAGTTTTCGGCCGTTCGGGGGGTGCGGCTGACGGGGGATTTCAGTTGTCCGGAATTTGCTGCTGCCCGGGATTCTGGCCGTCCGGGGGTGCGACTGTTGAGGGATTTCAGTTGTCCGGAATTTGCTGCTGCCCGGGATTCTGGCTGTCCGGGGGGCGGCTGTTGGGGATTTCAGTTGTCCGGAATTTGCTGCTGCCCGGGATTTCGGCCGTCCGGTTCTTCTCCGGGGTAATCGTATCCACTCCCGAGGCGGCAGCCTCTCCTGGGCTGCCGATATTGCTGCAACCGCCGGTTTCCCTGCTGCCGCCGATTCCCCGGCAGCCGCCGGTTTTCGTGCAACCGTCGTTTCTCCAGCGATCGCCGGCCCTTCAGCGGCTGCGGTGCCGGAGACGGTCGATCTGAGAAGGGGCGCCGCCGGCAGAAGCCTGTCGAACGTCTGTCACGGTGCCCGGCAGCTAAAAAGTCAGGAGCGACAATCCTGTGAGGAATTGCCGCTCCTGTTTCAGAGAGTCATCTCCGGGCGGGCGATCCCCGCCGCGGACGTGTCGGTTACTCCTGTGCCGGCACGGCGAGATCCGTTACCGTCACGTAGTACGAGGCGCTGTTCGTCGAGTAGATACGGTCGATGCCGGTGAAGGTGAGCGTCTGCTTGTCCGGCGATACGGAGAAGACGATGTCGATGCGCTGCAGACCGCCGCTGGACGTACCCACCAGCAGCTGCGAGAGCGTCAGCGTCGAGGCCTTGGCGTCGTAAATGTAGGATACCAGACCGCTGACGAGATCCTCCATTCTGAAGCTGGAGCTGTAGTACTGAGCGACGAACATGGCCTTGCCCTTGTCGTAGTTGCCCAGCGCGTTGTGGTCGAGCGTTACCTTGATGCTGCCCTTGACCGGCTTCTTGTTGTAGCCGATCTGGTCGCCCTCGACATAGAAGGTGGTGGGACCGTTCCATTCGCTGTCGTCGGCAATGAGGCTGTAGGTCTTGGCATTCATGTCGATGTTGTACTTGGTCTCCTGTCCGTTGCAGGTCAGCGTCACGATGCCGTCGGTGATGGTGTAGGTACCCTCCTGCGAGCCGATCTTGCCGCCGCCGAATCCGTCGAGTTCGAGCACGCCGTTCGAACCGTTGTAGCTGCCGGCCTCCTTGCCCTTCTCGATGAGGTCCGTCGTGGTGCCGTCGCAGGTGTACTTGAGCAGCTTGACGCCCTCCTCCACAACGTAGCCCGAGGCCGAGGTGTCGCCGATCGAGCTGCCGCTGGTGAAGTCGACATCGACCGTCCGCAGCCGGTAGTTCTCACGCTCGAAGAGGTAGTGCAGCGTTCCCTGTGCGGTCTTCACCTCGAGCAGGTACTTCGTGCCACCGGCATTGCCGGCCGAGACGAAATTCGAGAGATCGTCCTTGCTCATGATGTAGAAGCGCGTGTTTTCGGGCATGTCCTCGATGATGTTGGTCACCCAGGCCAGCGTCATCGTCTCGCTCCAGTAGCCCGAGAGGCCGTAACCGTCGCACGATTCGCGCAGGTATTCGAACTGGTTGTCGCTCTCGTCGTAGCTCATCATGCCGCGGAAGTTGTAGGCATTGACGTCGGAGCTCTTGAACTCGAAGACGGTGTTGGTCTTCAGTTCGACGTTGAGGTTTGCGGCGTCGGCCTTTTCGAGTTTGCCGATCTGGGTCGTGTTGATGAAGAATCCGTTGTAGTTGCCGACGAAGGGTTTGCCGACGAAGTCGGTCTTCTCGGAGGAGACGACGGTGAAGGTGATCGGTTCGGCCGGCATCTCGAGGGCCCAGCACTGTCCGGCGTCGAAGTCGCTGTCGAGGAAGTAGATCTTGTCCTCGAAGTGGGTTCCGGTGCGGTCACCGACGATCGTCATGGTGTAGTTGTAGCCCAGTTCGATTTCGTAGACGAACTTCACGAGCTGTCCGTAGTAGTTGCGGCAGATGTACTCGCCGTTTTCGTCGGTCAGCGGGTCGCCGTTCTCGTCCTTGATGATCGAGTTGACGAGACGTACGCGGGCGTGTTCGTCGCCGATGCGGGTGATGTCGTTGTACTCGATGGCAGCGGCCGCGAGCAGGCTCACCTCATGGTCGGGCATCGTGAACGTGAAGCTGTAGCGCTTGTAGTCGGGACCGACATCGACGTTGTTCGGCTCGCAGAACTCCTCGGCCTCAAGACCGTAGGAGACCCGTGTGATGCCGATCGAGAGGTCGGTGACGGTGATCATGAAGGAGACCTCACTGCCGGCCAGGGCCGTGGAGGGGACATCCGAGAAGTAGAATTCGTCCTCGTTTTCGTAGTGGATCGCATATTCCGACGGAGCCATTTCGCGGACTTCGGCCGTGAGCGTCACGTCGCAGGCGGGCATGACGAAGGTATATTGTGCGGCATTGGTTTCGGCCTCCGAGGAGACGAACGTGCAGGGGCTATCGTTATAGAATACCGATACGACTTCCATACCATCTGCGGGGGTGACGACCAGCGATACCTCGTCGCCCTCCTTGGCCTTGTCGGCTACGAGAATCTCGTAGTTCTCGGCGGTGGGGACGGAGATCGCGAAGCTCGGTGTCGAGGAGCTTTCCGTGTTGTCATCCGAGCAGCTTGTTACGCCCAGGAGCAGGGCGCGCCCATCAGCAGGAATTTGTAGAAAGGGTTTTTCATGGAGAGGGAGTTTAGGGGATTAAACAATAGGAAGGATTCGAGGCTCCTTCTTGGGCCATATGACAGTTATTTCATGTTCGGGTTTGTTTTGGAGCGAGATCCCTCTTTCAAGCGGCGAAAGGAGGGGGTCTTCGGGTGTAAATCTCCGGTTGGATCATCCTTGTTCCTCCCGGGGGTTGTTCAATACGGTTACAATGTTACGAAGTTTTTTTAAAAACAACAACTACCAGATTGAAGTTTTTTTCATCTGTTGTGTGAATTGGCAAAATCGGATATCCGGAAAGAACCGTTTGTTTAATTTATGAAAATAAACTTATCCTTTATCTTATTTATCGGGTATTAACCGGAATTTTTGGGAAAACTTTCAATTTTGCAAATATGCGGCCCTGAAAGTAACACATTGATGAGCGAGACAACAAAGCCAACCGGGAATCCGATCTGTTTCGGATTCCCGGTTGGCTTTATCGCGAAGCGGCCGATTTTCGGGCTTCGGGGCGGGAAGCGGTCGTTGCCGACCGGTCCGCTACCTATTTATATAGGATTACTCTTTCCGGTTTTTGCGGCCGTTGCGGTGTTGCGAACGGTGCCCGCGCGAGGAGGAGCGTCCCGACGGGTTTTTCGATTCTCCCTTCGATTCACCCTTCGGAGCCCCTTTCGATTCTCCCTTTGCGGGGAGTCCCGGCAGCAGCAGTTCGAAATCGAGCTGTCGTTTCTGCAGATCGGCCCGCTTGACACGGATGCGCACGGGGCTACCCATCGTCAGTTTGATGCCGGTCGAGCGTCCGACGATCTCGTACTGCTGTTCGTCGAAGAGGAAGAAGTCGCCCTGAATATCCCGCAGGAACGACATACCCTCGATGTGGGTCTCGTCCAGTTCGACATAGACGCCCCACTCGGTGAGACCCGAGACGTGGCCGTCGAACTCCTGTCCGATGCGCTCCTTCATGAACTCGACCATCTTGTACTTGATCGAGGCGCGTTCGGCCTCGGCGGCGATGACCTCACGGTCCGACGAACGGGCGCAGAGCTCCTCGACGGGCTCCTTGGGCACCGACTTTCCGCCCTCGAGGTAGTGGGCCAGCAGGCGGTGGACCATCATGTCGGGATAGCGGCGGATCGGCGAGGTGAAGTGCGTGTAGTAGGGGAATGCCAGACCGTAGTGGCCGATGTTGTCGGTCGAGTAGTAGGCCTTGGCCATCGAGCGTACGGCCATCGTCGTGACGGCGTTCTCCTCGGTCGTTCCCTTGATCTGCTTGAAGAGTTTGTTCATCTCCTTGGCCACGGCGCGCCCCTTCGAGGCCTTGAAGACGTGGCCGAAGCGGAGGATGAACTGCCGGAAGCGGTCGAGTTTCTCCTCGCTGGGCGAGTCGTGGACACGGAAGACCATCGTGCGGGGGATGGCGCGGCCCTTGTCGTTGCGGCGGTGGGCGCAGAACTCCGCCACGCGGCGGTTGGCCAGCAGCATGAACTCCTCGATCATCTGGTTCGACTCCTTCTGCTCCTTGAAGTAGACGCCGAGCGGTTTTCCGTTTTCGTCGAGTTTGAACTTCACCTCCTCGCGTTCGAACGAGATGGCTCCGTTCTTGAACCGCTGGGCGCGCAGGGCCTGAGCCAGGCGGTTGAGAGTGAGGATCTCCTCGGCGAAGTCGCCGCGACCGGTCTCGATCACCTCCTGAGCCTCGGCATAGGTGAAGCGGCGGTCGGAGTGGATGACCGTGCGGCCAAACCACTCGTCGAGGATTTCGAGGTTCTCGTTCATCGTGAAGACGGCCGAGAAGCAGAGACTCGTCTCATTGGGGCGCAGCGAGCAGAGTTCGTTCGAGAGCCGTTCGGGGAGCATCGGCACGGTGCGGTCCACGAGATAGACCGACGTACCGCGCTCGACGGCCTCGTCGTCGAGGATCGTGTGGGGTTTGACGTAGTGGGTGACGTCGGCGATGTGGACGCCGATCTCCCAGACGCCGTCGCTGACCTTGCGCACCGAGAGGGCGTCGTCGAAGTCCTTGGCGTCGGCCGGGTCGACCGTGAAGGTGGTCACCTTGCGGAAGTCGCGCCGGCTGGCGATCTCGTGGGCCGTGACGCTGCCGTCGATGGCCTTGGCGGCCTCCTCGATCTCGGGTTCGAAGCGGTAGGGAAGTTCGTATTCGGCCAGGATGGCGTGCATTTCGGTGTCGTTGTTGCCGGCGATACCGAGCCGTTCGACCAGTTCGCCGACGGGGCTCTTGCTGCCGGGCTGCCAGTCGACGATGCGGACGACGACCTTTTCGCCGTCGCACACGTCGGGGTAGGTGCGCTTCGAGAGGTAGATGTCCATCGGCATGCGGCGCGAGTCGGCCTTGACGAAGATCTGGTGGGCGCCGACCTCGGCCACGCCGACATAGGGTTTGCGGCAGCGTTCGAGGATGCGTGTCACCTCGCCTTCGAACTTTCCGTCGCGGCCGCGGTGGATGACGGCCACCTCGACGCGGTCGCCGTCCAGGGCGTTTGCCGTGTTGCGGGGGTTGACGAAGATATCCTCCTCCTGACCCTCGACCTCGACGTAGATTGCCCCCGACTGCGTCATGCTGGCCACACCCTCATAGAGCGGTCGGTGCTGCTGCGAGAGGCGGTACTTTTCGCGCGAGCACTCCTCGACGATCCCCTCGTCGAACAGGCGGCTGAGGATCTCGAACGTCTCGCGGCGCCCCTCCTTCGAGGCACCGCCCGAGACCGAGGCGAGGTATTTCAGCGTGAATTGCGTATTGGGGAAGTCGCGGAACATGTGGAGAATAATCTCCTCGCGCGGGGATCGTTTGGAGCCCTCTTTCGGGGCACGTTGTTGTTTTCTGTTCATATACTGAGTCTTTATTTTTCGAGAATCCGCAGGGCGAGTTCCTGCATGAAGCCGATGCCGACCTCGATGGCGCCCTCGTCGGGCGAGAAGGTGGCCGTATGCGAACGTCCGGCCCGGGCGCCGACGCCGAGGCGGTAGAAGAGCGACGGATAGAGCTTGCAGTAGAATCCGAAGTCCTCGGCCGTGGTCCGCAGCGGGAGCATCTCGATGCGCAGCCCCTGCTGGCGGGCGAGGGTGACGGCCTGCTTGACGAGGAGTTCGTCGTTGACCACGCAGGGGTATCCGTGGCTGATCTCGATCCGGGTCGAGACGCCGTAGCGCGAGTCGATCTCGGCGGCGATGTTTTCGATGCGCTGGTGGATGATCTTCCGTTCGCGTTCGTCGAATGTGCGGAGCGTTCCCTCCATGTAGACCTCGTCGGGGACGATGTTCGTGGCGCCGAGGGCCTCGACGCGGCCGATCGAGAGGACACACTCCTCGCCGTTGAGGGCCACCATGCGTGTGAGCAGTTCGGCGCCGGCCGCCACGGGGTCCTTTAACAGTTTGCGCATGGCGCCGTGGCCGCCCGTGCCGTGGACGCGGAAGCGGAGCTCGTCGCTCGAAGCCATGTACTTTCCGGCGCGGAAGCCGAGGGTTCCTACCTCGAGCTGCGGTTCGACGTGTTCACCGATGACGGCGCGGATGTCGTACCCTTCGAAGGGCTTTTCGGCCAGCACGAGCGATGCCCCGCCGGGGTTGCACTCCTCGCCGGGCTGGAACAGTCCGAAGAGGGTTCCGCGGAAGTCGGCCTCGGCGGCCAGCCGCTTCAGGACGCCGAAGAGCACGGCGGCATGCATGTCGTGTCCGCAGGCGTGCATCACGCCGTTGTTCTGCGAGCGCCAGTCGAGGTCGTTGTGCTCGGTGATGGGCAGGGCGTCGATATCGGCACGCAGGACCAGGGCGCGGCGGTCGTTCTCCGCCGTGCGTTTGCCGCGCAGCGTGGCCAGGACGCCGGTATGGGCGATGCGGCGGTGTTCGATGCCGAGGCGGTCGAGCTGCTGCTCGATGAACGCGGCGGTTTCGTGCTCCCGGAACGAGAGCTCGGGGTGGGCGTGCAGGTGGCGCCTGAATTCGACGGGAGTCATCTCCCTTTCACAGTCTTCCATAAATCTCTTTCAAAATCAGCTTTCGGATCCGCCTCTGCGGGTCTCGGCGAGTTTCGGGGGCCTCGTCCGGGCGGATGCCGTTTTTCAGAAGAGCGCCGCGACGATCTTCTGAATGTTGTTCGTGCGGCTCATCGTGTAGTAGTGCAGCACCGGCACGCCGGCCTGCATCAGTTCGCGGCTCTGGGCGATGGCCCACTCGATGCCGATCTGCTTGGCGTCGTCGGGATGGCTCCGCACCTCGCGGGCGAGCTCCTCGGGGATCTCGACGTGGAAGGTCTCGGGCAGCACCTCCAGATGACGCGGGGTCGAGAGGGGTTTCAGCCCCGGGATGATCGGCACGGTGATCCCCGCCTCGCGGCAGCGGCGCACGAAGTCGAAGTACTTGCGGTTGTCGAAGAACAACTGCGTGATGACATACTCGGCGCCGGCCTCGATCTTGGCCTTCAGGTGGGCGATGTCGGAGGTGATGTCGCGGGCCTCGAAGTGGACCTCGGGGTAGCCGGCCACGCCGATCGAGAATTTCGAGTGGTGGCACTCCTCGACCTCGCCGTCGATGAAGCGGCCGTGGTTCATGTCGTCGATCTGGCGCACCAGGTCGATGGCATGGGCATGGCCCTGGGGGTGGGGGATGAACCGGCGTTCGTTCTGCGACTTGTCGCCGCGCAGCGCCAGGACGTTGTGCAGCCCGAGGAAGTCCATGTCGATGAGCGTATCCTCGATGTCGTACTTCGACAGTCCGCCGCAGATCAGGTGGGGGACCACCTCGACGCCGTATCGGTGCTGGATGGCGGCCGAGATGCCGACGGTGCCGGGTCTCCGGCGCACGACGTGCCATTCGACGCTGCCGTCCTCGCGCAGGGTCTCCTTGATCACCTCGCGGTGGAACGTGATGTTGATGTAGGCCGGCCGGTAGGGCATCAGCGGGTCGAGGGCGGCAAAGATCTTCTGGCTGCCGTCGCCCTTGAGCGGCGGGAGGAGTTCGACGGCGAAGCGGGTCTGCTTCGAGTCGATGGCCTGGTGGATGATATCGACTACGTTCATGGTCGTTTGCATCAGAGGTTGTTGGGGATGATCTTCTTGATCTGTTCGACCTCCATGCCGCGGCGGCGGGCGTAGTCGAGCAGCTGTTTGGTGTCGATCTTCCCCACGGAGAAGTACTCGGCGTCGGCGAAGAGGAGTCCGCACAGCGCCTCGCCGGGGTCGATCATCCAGTTTTCGGTCATCCGCATGCCGGTGGTTGCCTCGACGGCCAGCAGGTCGAAGACCTCGCGTTTGAGCGAGTGGTCGGGCGAGGCGGGGTAGCCGAAGGCCATGCGGCGGCCGCGGTATTCGCCGCGGATGATGCGCTGCGGGTCGATCCTCTCTTCGGTTTCGTAGCCCCACATCTGGCGCCGCACGAAGGTGTGCACCGCTTCGGCGAAGGCTTCGGTCAGCCGGTCGGCCAGCAACTTTGCGAGGATGGCCGAGTAGTCGTCGCCCTCCTTGCGGAAACGCTCCTCGAGCTCCCGCAGACCGATTCCGCCCGTCAGGGCGAAGCAGCCGATCCAGTCGCCCTTCGGGGCGATCCAGTCGGCCAGCGAGCAGTTCTCCTCGCCGCGGGTCTGGTTGCGCAGCATCGCAAGGCGGTGTTCGCGCCCCTTGGTGTCGGTGACGATGATGTCGTCGCGCTCCGAGCGGGCCGGGAAGATCCCCACGACCCCCTGCAGCGTCAGCAGGTGTTTGTCGCGGATGCGGGCCAGCAGCGCCCGGGCGTCGTCGAAGAGCTTGCGCGCCTCGGGACCCTTCTCGGGGTGGTCGAGGATCTCGGGGTAGTGCCCCTTGAGCCCCCAGGCCGGGAAGAAGAAGTTCCAGTCGATGAAGGGTTCGGCATCCGAAATATCGAAGTCCGGGAAGACCAGACGCCCCGTGTGGAGCGGCTTGACCGGTTCGTGGGCGGGTCGGTTGCGGCGGGCCTTGTGCACCTCGACGATCGGGATCAGGTCGCGGGCATTCATCCGCTGCCTGTACTCCTCGCGCAGGACGGCCTGCTGCCGCTTGACCTCTTCGGCATAGGCTGTTGCGTCGTCGCCGAGCAGCCGGGCCAGGATCTGCGTATTGCGGCTGGCGTTGGGCGAGTGGACCACGACGCCCGAATAGACCGGTGCGATCTTCACGGCCGTATGGAGGTCCGACGTCGTGGCGCCGCCGATGATGACCGGGATGTGCAGCCCGCGGCGTTCGAGCTCCTCGCAGACGTGGGCCATCTCGTCGAGCGACGGGGTGATCAGTCCGCTCAGACAGATCGCCTGCGCCCCCCAGGCCACGGCCTCGTCGACGATGCGCGAGGCCTCGACCATGACGCCCAGGTCGCGGATTTCGTAGCCGTTGCAGGCCATCACCACCGAGACGATATTCTTGCCGATGTCGTGCACGTCGCCCTTGACCGTGGCGATCAACACCTTTCCGGCCGAATGCGACGTTGCGGCGGCCCCCTGTTCGATGTAGGGGGTCAATACCGCCACGGCGCGTTTCATCACGCGGGCCGTCTTCACGACCTGCGGCAGGAACATCTTCCCCTCGCCGAAGAGCGTTCCGACCTGCTCCATGGCGGGCATCAGCAGCTGGTCGATCACCGCCATCGGGCTGCCGAGCGTACGGTAACCTTCGAGGGCATCCTCCTCGATGAAGTCGGGGATTCCCTTGAGCATGGCGTGGCTGATTCGTTCGGCGAGCGGGGCGCTGCGCCAGGCATCGGGCTCCTGCACCTCCGTACGGGCGCTCTGCTGCACCCGGTGGGCATACTCCGTGAGCCGTTCGGCGGCATCCGCCCGGCGGCAGAGGATGACATCCTCGACCCGTTCGAGCAGTTCGGGTTCAATCTCGCTGTAGACGCGCAGCATCTGCGGATTGACGATCCCCATATCCATCCCGGCGCGGATCGCATGGTAGAGGAACGCCGAGTGCATCGCCTCGCGCACGGCGTTGTTGCCGCGGAAGGCGAACGAGAGGTTCGACACGCCGCCCGAGACCTTGGCATGGGGCAGATGCTCCTTGATCCAGCGCGTGGCGTCGATAAAGGCCTTGGCATATCCGTCGTGTTCGGGGATTCCGGTCGCCACGGCCAGCACGTTGGGGTCGAAGACGATGTCCTCGGCCGGGAATCCGTTTTCGGTCAGCAGCCGGTAGGCCCGCTGCGCCACTTCGATCTTGCGCTCGAAGGTGTCGGCTTGCCCCCGCTCGTCGAAGAGCATTACCACGGCGGCGGCCCCGAAACGGTGGATCTCCGCGGCACGGCGCAGGAACTCCGCCTCGCCCTCCTTCAGGGAGATGGAGTTGACCACCGACTTGCCCTGCTCGACCTCGAGTCCCGCCTGGAGAACCTCCCATTTCGACGAGTCGATCATCACCGGCACGCGGGCTATTTCGGGTTCCGAGGCCATCAGGTTGAGAAACGTGCGCATGGCCTCGACGCCGTCGATCAGGCCGTCATCCATGCAGACGTCGACCACCTGGGCTCCGGCCTCGACCTGTGCGCGAGCCACCGAGAGGGCCTCCTCGTAGTTGCCTTCGCGGATCAGACGGGCGAACCGGGCCGAACCGGCGACATTCGTCCGCTCGCCGATGTTGATGAAGTTGGCCTCGGGGACCACCCGCAGGGGTTCGAGTCCGGCGAGGATCGTTTCGTGACGCTGCTCGGGGAGCGGACGCGGCGCATAGCGATCGACGATCTTCGCCAGTTCGAAGATGTGGGCCGGGGTGGTGCCGCAGCATCCGCCGACGATGTTGACCAGTCCGCGGCGCATGTATTCGCCGACATCCTCGGCAAACATCGCCGGTGTTTCGTCGTACCCGCCCATGACGTTGGGCAGACCGGCATTCGGATGGGCCGAGATGCGGGTTTCGGCCACGGCGGCCAGCCGCTCGAGGTAGGGCAGCAGCTGCCGGGCCCCGAAGCCGCAGTTCAGACCGATCGACAGCAGCCGGGCGTGCGCAACCGAGGCGGCGAACGCCTCGACGGTCTGTCCCGAGAGGGTGCGGCCGCTGGCGTCGGCCAGTGTTCCGGAGACCATCACCGGGATCCGCCGCCCGAGCTCCTCGCAGAGGCGGTCGATGGCGTAGAGGGCGGCCTTGGCGTTGAGCGTGTCGAAGACCGTCTCGACGAGCAGCAGGTCGACCCCTCCCTCGATCAGACCGCGGGCCTGGTCCGTATAGGCCTCGACCAGCTGGCGGAAGGTCACCTCGCGCGAGGCGGGGTTGGCCACGTCGGCCGACATCGAGGCGGTGCGGTTCGTGGGGCCCATCGAGCCGGCCACGAAGCGCGGTTTCTGCGGATTGCGGGCCGTGAAGGCGTCGGCCGCCGCGCGGGCCACCTCGGCCGCCGCCCGCGAGATCTCGCGCGCAAGCCCCTCGAGGCGGTAGTCGGCCAGCGAGACGGCGTTGGCGTTGAACGAGTCGGTCTCGATGATGTCGGCACCGGCCTGCAGGTATTTTTCATGGATTTCTCGCACCACCTCGGGACGGGTCAGGACGAGCAGGTCGTTGCACCCCTTGAGCTGCACCTCCCATGTGCGGAAGCGCTCGCCGCGGTACTCCTCCTCTCCGAGCCCGTAGCTCTGGACCATCGTGCCGAATCCGCCGTCGAGCAGCAGGATGCGGCGCCCGAGACAGGCGAGCAGCGTATCGTTTTTCGTTTCTGCGGGAATCATTGTTCGATTATCTCTATTTCAAACAGTTTGCACCAGTTCTTGCCCGTGACGAAGAGGCGTTTTGCGTCGGGGTCCCAGGCGATGCCGTTCAGCACGTCGGTCTTGGGCGTGCGGTCCTCGTCGGGGAGCAGCCCCGTGAGGTCGACCACCTCCTCGATGCGGCCCGTCGCCGGGTCGATGATGACGATCTGATCCGTCGTGTAGACGTTGGCCCAGATGCGGCCGTCGATCCACTCCAGTTCGTTGAGGAACGAGACGGGTTCGCCGCGGAAGGTCACCGTGACGTGCCCCTCGCGGCGGAACGTCGCCGGATCCACCGTGTAGAGGTTCGCCGAGCCGTCGCTCATGTAGAGTTTCCGCCCGTCGGTGGTGATTCCCCACCCCTCGCCCGGGTAGCGGTGGTCGCGGATCTTCTCCAGCCGGCCGCCCTCGGTGATGCGGTAGACGTGGACGGTGTTCGACTGCCAGGTGAGCTGGAAGAGCACGTCGCCCAGAATGGCGATCCCTTCGCCGAACTCCGAGCGGGGCAGGCGGGCCAGGACGCGGCTCTCGCCCGTTTCGAGCGAGAGGGTCTGCACGACCGATTCGCCGTTCTGTCCGGTACCCTCCCACAGCCGGCCGTCGTGCCAGAGCAGTCCCTGGGTATAGGCCTGCGTCGAGTGGGGGTAGACCGCCTTGATGCGGTAGGAGTATTGCCGGGGTTCGGGTGCGGGTTTCTCCACCGTGTTGGTTTTCGGCGCTTTGCGCGAACGGGCCGGGGAGCTTCCGCAGCCGCTGAGCAGCGTGGCTGCCAGAAGTAGGATCGTTGCCAGTTTCATCATTCGGAACAATATAGCCTACAAAGTTACGAAAAGCAAACCATATATCATAATTTCCTTTATATTATGGGGGTTTCTGTTGGGCGGATTGGAATAATTTCGTATCTTTGCCTCCCGATTCCGAACGGAAAAACGTAAGAAATCAGATATAATAGATTCATTATGAACATTGTAAGAGAACAGCACGGCGAGAATAACTCGCTGATCCGCGTGACCGTCGGCCAGGAAGATTACGGCCAGGAGGTCGAAAAGGCACTCCGTGAGTACCGTCGCAAGGCCAACATCCCGGGATTCCGTCCCGGCATGGTCCCCATGGGCATCATCCGCAAGATGTACGGCAAGGGCGTCGTGGCCGAGCAGTCCTACCGCAAGGCTTCGAACTCGGTTTTCGAGTATCTCCAGAAGGAGGGCATCGACTACCTGGGCGACGTGATCCCCGCCGAGGAGCAGGGCGCCTTCGACTTCGAGAACAACACCGAGTTCGAGTTCGTCTTCGAGATCGGTGAGGCTCCGGCCATCAACCTCGACCTCTCGGAGAAGGACAAGCTCACCTACCACTCGATCCAGATCGACAAGAAGATGCACGACGACTACCGTTCGAACTACCTGCGCCGCTACGGCCGTCTGGTCGATGCCGACGAGGTGACCTCGGACGAGGCCCTGACCGTGACGCTCGACAACGGCGACATGAACGTGGCCGACGCCTACGTGGGTCTGATCTCGATGACCGAGGAGGAGCGCAAGCCCTACCTGGGCAAGAAGGTCGGCGACAAGATGAAGGTCAACATCAACGAGCTCTACAAGACCCCGGCTCAGCGTGCCGCCTGCCTGCAGGTCAAGGAGCATGAGCTCGAGGGGATCAACCCCGAGTTCGAGATGGAGATCACCAAGATCCGCCGCTTCGCCGAGCCCGAGCTCAACGAGGAGTTCTTCAAGATGGCCTTCCCGCAGGGCAACGTGACCGACGAGGCCGGTTTCGACAAGTTCCTCGACGAGCAGATCGCTTCGGAGCTGCGCCGCGAGAGCGACTACCTCTTCACGCTGCAGCTGCGCGACTACCTGCTCAAGAAGGCCGATCTGAAGATGCCCGTTCCGTTCCTCAAGCGCTGGCTCTACACGATCAACGAGGGCAAGTTCACGATGGAGGAGATCGAGAAGGACTTCGACCAGTTCCTGAAGATGTTCACGTGGAACTACCTGCAGAAGCACTTCATCAAGGCCGACAACATCACCGTGACCAAGGAGGAGGCTACGGCCGAGGCCAAGGCGCTGGCTGCCGCCCAGTTCGCACAGTACGGCATGCCGTCGGCACCCGATGACATGCTGGCCGGCTACGCCGAGAAGATCCTCGCCGACAAGGACCAGGGCCAGAAGATCTACGAGAAGCTCTTCGAGACGAAGGTCGTCGAGGATATCAAGTCGAAGATCAAGGTGACGGAAAAGCCCGTTTCGGCGGAAGAATTCGCCAAAATGGCCAAGGAGCTTTAGGAATCGCCAAATATTTTGATTACCTTTGGACTTTGCAGGCGTGATGTTTGCAAAGTCCTTTTCTTGTGTAGGCGGCTGCCGGAGCGGATCCGGAGGGTCGGATCCCGACGGCGAAGGCTGGCTGACGGCCGATGCACGAAAGAAAAACAGTTTGAAAAATATGTCCGAATTTGAAAAATACGCCCGGAAGCATTGCGGGATCAGCTCGCTGAAACTGCATGATTTCCAGTCCGTCAGTGCGGCCTATGTCTCGCCGACGGTGATCGAGGAGCGGCAGCTGAACGTCGCTGCCATGGATGTCTTCTCGCGACTGATGATGGACCGCATCATCTTCCTCGGTGCGCCGATCTACGACGATGCCGCCAACATCATCCAGGCCCAGCTGCTGTTCCTCGAGTCGGTCGATCCCGAGAAGGATATCCAGCTCTACATCAACTCGCCCGGCGGATCGGTCTCGGCCGGTCTGGGCATCTACGACACGATGCAGCTCGTCTCGTGCGACGTGGGCACCATCTGCACGGGACTGGCCGCCTCGATGGGGGCCGTGCTGCTGACGGCCGGTACGGCCGGCAAGCGTTCGGCGCTGCCCCATGCCCGGGTGATGATCCACCAGCCGCTGGGCGGCGCCCAGGGTCAGGCCTCCGACATCGAGATCACGGCCCGCGAGATCGTGAAGACCAAACGCGAACTCTATGAGATCCTGGCGGCCCACTCGGGCGTCTCGATCCGCAAGATCGAGAAGGATGCCGACCGCGACTACTGGCTTTCGGCCGAGGAGGCCCGCCGCTACGGTCTGATCGACACGGTGCTCACCAAACGCGAGAAAGAGAAGAAATAACCGAATGGCACAGAACCGAAACAACAACAATAACAACCGGAACGAGGGCGACTGCTGCTCGTTCTGCGGCGCTAAGCGCTCCGAGGTGGAGATCATGTTCCAGGGGGCCGACGGCGCCAACATCTGCAACAAGTGCATCGAGAACGGCTACCGGATCCTGGTCGACAACGAGCTCGCCACCGACCGCAAGAGCCGCTCGAAGGCCGCTCCGCTGAAGAAGGAGGAGCTGCTGAAACCGGCCCAGATCAAGGAGTTCCTCGACCAGTACGTCATCGGTCAGGACGCCGCCAAGCGTTACCTCTCGGTGGCGGTCTACAACCACTACAAGCGGCTGCTCTACGCCCCGAAGGAGAACGACGTCGAGCTCGACAAGTCGAACATCGTGCTGGTGGGTCCCACCGGTACGGGCAAGACGCTGATGGCCCGTACGATCGCCAAACTGCTGAAGGTTCCCTTCACGATTGTCGACGCCACGGTGCTCACCGAGGCGGGTTACGTCGGCGAGGATGTCGAGAGCATCCTCTCGCGGCTGCTGCAGGTGGCCGACTACGACGTCGAGCAGGCCCAGCGCGGCATCGTCTTCATCGACGAGATCGACAAGATCGCCCGCAAGGGGGACAACCCCTCGATCACGCGCGACGTCTCGGGCGAGGGCGTGCAGCAGGCGCTGCTGAAGATCCTCGAGGGCACGGTGGTCAACGTTCCGCCCCAGGGCGGGCGCAAGCACCCCGAACAGAAGTTCATCCAGGTCGACACGCGCAACATCCTCTTCATCTGCGGCGGAGCGTTCGACGGCATCGAGCGCAAGATCGCCCAGCGGCTCAACACGCGGGCCATCGGCTTCGGGCGGATCAACGCCGACCCGATCGACCGCTCGAACCTGATGCAGTACATCACGCCGCAGGACCTCAAGTCGTTCGGACTGATTCCGGAGCTGGTAGGGCGTCTGCCGGTGCTGACCTACATGCAGCCGCTGGGGCGCGATGCGCTGCGGTCGATCCTCACCGAGCCGCGCAACGCCATCATCAAGCAGTATGTGCGGCTGTTCGAGCTGGACGGCGTGAAGCTGACCTTCACGGACGAGGTGCTCGACTACATCGTCGACAAGGCGGTGGAGTTCAAACTCGGTGCCCGGGGCCTGCGGTCGATCTGCGAGGCGATCATGATGGACACGATGTTCGAACTGCCGTCGACCGGCGCCAAGGAGTTCACCGTGACGCTCGACTACGCCCGCGCGAAGGTCGAAAAGGCCAACCTGCCGGTGCTGAAGCAGGTGGGCTGACGGCGGGTCCGATACTACGACAAACCAATCTTAAATAACTTAAACGCAATGTCTACAACGAATTCAAAACTTACGCGCGTAGCCGACAACGTCCGTATCCTGTCGGCGGCGATGGTGGAAAAGGCGAAGTCGGGACATCCGGGCGGAGCCATGGGCGGAGCCGACTTCATCACGGTGCTCTACGCCGAGTTCCTGCGCTACGATCCCGACAACATGGCCTATCCCTACCGGGACCGGTTCTTCCTCGATCCGGGCCACATGTCGCCGATGCTCTATGCGACGCTTTCGCTGGCCGGACACTACACGACCGAGGATCTGAAGTCGCTGCGGCAGTGGGGCAGCGTGACGCCGGGTCACCCCGAGGTCGACGTGATGCGCGGTGTGGAGAATACGTCGGGTCCGCTCGGACAGGGTCATGCCATGGCCCTGGGAGCCGCCATTGCCGAGCGCTTCATGGTGGCGCGCTTCGGCGAGTGGATGGCCCACCGGACCTATGCCTATATTTCGGACGGCGCCGTCGAGGAGGAGATCTCGCAGGGCGTGGGCCGCATCGCCGGCCACCTCGGGCTGTCGAATCTGGTGATGTTTTACGACGCGAACAACGTGCAACTCTCGACGAAGGTCGACGAGGTCGACACGGAGAACGTCGCCATGAAGTACGAGGCGTGGGGCTGGAACGTCCTCACGATCGACGGACACAACATCAACGAGATCCGCGAGGCGCTGGTTGCGGCCCAGAGCGAGACGGAGCGTCCGACGCTCATCATCGGCCGTACGACGATGGGCAAGGGGGCGCTGGGCCCCTCGGGCGAGAGCTTCGAGAACAAGGTCTCGACCCACGGACAGCCGCTGACGGCCGCCGGAGTCGATTTCGCCGCTACGGTGAAGCATCTGGGCGGTGATCCGGAGGATCCGTTTGCCGTCTTCGAGGAGAGCCGCGAGGTCTTTGCCGAGCGTCGCGAGGCGCTGCGGGCCTGGGCCGCGGAGCAGGCTGCCGTCGAGAAGTCGTGGCGCAGCGAGCACAAGGAGCTGGCCCGCAAGCTGGATGACTTCCTGTCGGGACGTCTGCCCGAGATCGACTACAAGCAGATCGAGGTGAAGCCCGACGTGGCGACGCGTGCCGCTTCGGCTTCGGTGCTGGGGGTCTATGCCGAGAAGTTCGACAACATGATCGTCTCGTCGGCCGACCTCTCGAACTCGGACAAGACGGACGGCTTCCTGAAGAAGACCAAGGCGTTCACGAAGGGTGACTTCTCCGGAAAATTCTTCCAGGCGGGCGTCTCGGAGCTGACGATGGCCTGCGTGATGAACGGCATGGCGCTGCACGGCGGCGTGATTCCGGTCTGCGGCACCTTCTTCGTCTTCTCGGACTACATGAAGCCGGCGGTTCGTCTGGCGGCGCTGATGCGTCTGCACGTGATCTACGTCTGGTCGCACGACTCGTTCCGCGTGGGCGAGGACGGCCCGACGCACCAGCCCGTCGAGCAGGAGGCGCAGATCCGGCTGATGGAGCACCTGAAGAACCATCAGGGCGAACGTTCGATGGTGGTGCTGCGTCCGGCGGACGGCGAAGAGACGGTGATGGCGTGGAAGCTGGCCGTCGAGGAGCATCGTCCGGTGGGTCTGATCTTCTCGCGTCAGACGATCAAGAATCTGCCGACGCTGGGTACGAACCGCCGCGAAGAGGCCATGCAGGTGGCCAAGGGTGGTTACGTGGTGATGGATGCCGCCAAACCGGCTGCGGTGCTGATCGCTTCGGGATCGGAGGTCTCGACGCTGGTCGATGGCGCCGAACTGCTGGCAGCGGAGGGTATTCCCGTCCGCGTGGTGAGCGTTCCGAGCGAGGGGCTGTTCCGCGATCAGCCGAAGTCGTATCAGGAGACGGTGCTCCCGGCCGGACTGCCGCGCTACGGCATGACGTCGGGACTTCCGGTGAATCTGCGCGGCCTGGTCGGCGAAAACGGCACGATCCACGGCCTGGATCACTTCGGATATTCGGCTCCGTACAAGGTGCTGGACGAGAAGTTCGGCTACAACGGTGCGACGGTCGCCGCCGAGGTGAAGAAGATGCTGGGACGGTAGTCTGCGTCAATCGTACTGCAAAAGGAGAGGTCTCCCGCCGGGGAGCCTCTCTTTTTTTGTAATCCCCTGCCGGATAGCTTCTTGTCATGGTCGGGAGGGGCGGGATGCGCTTTTTTTTGCAAAAAAATCCGGAGATTCATTGCTGATCCATAAAAAGTGCGTATCTTTGCGGTCCCGTCTGTCAAGCGGGGAATGTGGAAAGATTTGACTGATTGCAAACCACAATAAAAAATCGCTAAAACAGCACATTTTTTATTCTCAACAGCCAATTTTTCCCATTTTAGACGTTTAACCTTAAAAACGATTCAAAATGGGTTTTTTATTTACATCGGAGTCCGTCTCTGAAGGACATCCCGACAAGGTCTCGGATCAGATTTCCGATGCCATCCTCGATGAATTCCTGCGTCACGATCCCAACTCGAAGGTCGCCTGCGAGACGCTCTGCACGACGGGTCTCGTGGTCGTTGCGGGCGAAGTGCGCTCGGATGCCTATGTCGACGTACAGGGCGTTGCGCGCCGCGTGATCGAACGCATCGGCTACACCAAGAGCGAGTATCAGTTCGACTGCAACTCGTGCGGCGTCCTCTCGGCCATCCACGAACAGTCGTCGGACATCAACCAGGGCGTCGTCCGCGAACAGGAGGAGGAGCAGGGTGCCGGCGATCAGGGCATCATGTTCGGATACGCCTGCAACGAAACCCGCGAGATGATGCCCGCCACGCTGATCCTCTCGCACGTCATCCTCAAGGAGCTGGCCGTCATCCGCCGCGAAGGGGAGGTGATGACCTACCTGCGCCCCGACTCGAAGTCGCAGGTGACGATCGAGTATGACGAGCAGACGAACAAACCGCTGCGTGTCCACACGATCGTCGTCTCGACGCAGCACGACGAGTTCATCCGCCCGGGCAACGGCCTGAGCGAGAAGGAGGCCGAGCAGCAGATGCAGGAGCGGATCCGCGAGGATGTGCGCACGATTCTCATCCCGCGCGTCAAGGCGCGTCTGGAGCGTGCCGGGGACAAGCTCGCCGAGCTGATCGGCGACGACTACATCCTGCACGTCAACCCCACGGGCAAGTTCGTCATCGGCGGCCCTCACGGAGATACGGGTCTGACGGGCCGCAAGATCATCGTCGATACCTACGGAGGGCGCGGTGCCCACGGCGGCGGCGCCTTCTCGGGCAAGGACTCCTCGAAGGTCGACCGTTCGGCCGCCTATGCCGCCCGCCACATCGCCAAGAACCTCGTGGCTGCGGGTGTCGCCGACCAGGTGCTCGTCGAACTGAGCTACGCCATCGGCATCGCCGAGCCGCTGTCGATCTATGTCGATACGTACGGTTCGCCGCGCCCGAAGGCCATCGAAGGGATGACCGACGGCGAGATCGCCCGCCGCATCGGCAAGCTGTTCGATCTGCGTCCGGCCGCCATCGTGAAGCGTTTCGGGCTGAAGAACCCGATCTTCGAGGCGACGGCTTCGTACGGACACTTCGGCAACCGCCCCTACAAGAAGGTGGTGAAGGTCTGGGAGCAGGGCCGCGAGGTGGAGCGCGAGATCGAGTTCTTCGGTTGGGAGAAGCTCGACGCCGTGGATGCCATCCGGCAGGAGTTCGGCCTTTAGTGCACGGAAATTGCAACGATCGGGACATCCTCGAAGGGGTGTCCCGATTTTTTTTGACGAAAAATGCACGGGACATACTAACGGGATGGCTCGGAGCGTTTGTCCCACAAAAGGAAATTCAGAACATTGCCTATGCAGAGAAATTGCCTCGGATTGATAATTGGAAAACACTAAACTCTTTATTATGAAAAAGGCATTTTTGATTTTGGGACTCGTAGCCGCATCGGCCGCAGCCGGCGGATTGACGGCATGGGCCGTGACCGGCAACCGCGACCATTCGGTCGCCTACGTCGAACACGAGGTGGAGCGTACGCCGGCCCTCGGCAACCACTTCACCTCCTACCAGAATGAACAATATCCCGACCTGACCTACGCCGCGGAGAATGCGGTGAAGGCGGTGGTCAACATCGAGGCGATCCAGCAGGTGGAGATGCCGCAGCGGGGTTACGACCCCTTCCTGGAGTTCTTCGGCATCCCGCAGGACTACGGCTACCGGGACGGTCGTCCGCAGTACCGCGAACAGCGTGCCGGCGGTTCGGGCGTCATCATCTCGGAGGACGGCTACATCGTGACGAACAACCACGTTGTCGACGGCGCCACGAAGCTGCGCGTGAAGCTCAACGACGGCCGTACGTTCGACGGCCGGCTGATCGGTACGGATTCGGCGACGGATCTGGCGCTGGTGAAGATCGACGCGAAGGATCTGCCGACGCTGCCCTTCGGTTCGTCCGACGCGCTGCGGCTGGGCGAGTGGGTGCTGGCCATCGGTTCGCCGTTTGACCTGCAGTCGACCATCACGGCCGGTATCGTGAGCGCCAAGGCGCGTCAGCTGGGTGCCATCCCCAACGACTTCCGCATCGAATCGTTCATCCAGACCGACGCCGCGGTCAATCCCGGCAACTCGGGCGGTGCGCTGGTCAACACCCACGGCGAGCTGGTGGGCATCAATACGCTCATCAAGTCGCAGACGGGCAGCTACGTGGGCTATTCGTTCGCCATTCCGGAGTCGATCGTCCGCAAGGTGGTGGTCGATCTGAAGGAGTACGGCGTCGTACAGCGTGCCCTGCTGGGCATCCAGTTCCGCGTGGTGGATCAGGACTTCCTCGACAACGAGGGTAAGGATCTGGGCATTACGGAGCTCGGCGGAGCCTACGTGGCCAGCGTCATCGAGGGCGGTTCGGCCTCGGAGGCCGGCATCCGCAAGGGCGACGTGATCCTCGATGTCGATGGTGTGAAGATCACCGAACCCTCGACGCTGCAGGAGCAGATCGCCAAGCGCCGACCCAACGATACGGTCAAATTATCGGTAAAAAGGGACGGCAAGGTGAAACAATTTGTGGTCACTTTGCGTAATAAGGCTGGTAAAACGGAATTGATGACCAAGGAGGACGTCGACGTGGTCGAGGCCCTCGGCGGAAAGTTCGCCGACGCCGGCACGAAACTTTGCCGCGAACTCGATATTCGGGGCGGTGTTCAGGTGCTGAGCATCAAGGCGGACGGAATTCTGGCCCGCGCCCGCGTCAAGCAGGGATTCGTGATCACCCACATCAACGATCAGGCAGTCTATTCGCTCAACGACATGCAGCGGATGACCGAAAAGATCCGTTCGATCGACGGTATCTATCCCAACGGCCGTTCGGCCAGCTACATGCTGGTCGAGTAGACGGCCCGATACGGAGGCGGGTTCCGTGTGAATAGGGAACTATTTTAGGAAGTTAGGAAAAAGATATGCGTCAATTAAAGATTACAAAGTCCATCACCAATCGTGAGAGTGCCTCGCTGGACAAGTACCTGCAGGAGATCGGCAAGGAGGAGCTCATCACGGTGGAAGAGGAGGTGGAACTCGCCCAACGAATCAAGAAAGGTGACCAGGAAGCCCTCGAAAAACTGACGAAAGCCAATCTGCGTTTCGTGGTTTCGGTCGCCAAACAATACCAGAACCAGGGTCTGAGCCTCCCGGACCTGATCAACGAGGGTAACCTCGGACTGATCAAGGCCGCCGAGAAGTTCGACGAAACGCGAGGCTTCAAGTTCATCTCCTATGCGGTGTGGTGGATCCGTCAGTCGATCCTCCAGGCGCTGGCCGAGCAGTCGCGTATCGTGCGTCTGCCGCTGAACCAGGTGGGGTCGCTCAACAAGATCAACAAGGCCTTCGCCCGCTTCGAGCAGGAGCACGAGCGTACGCCGTCGCCCGAGGAGCTGGCTACGGAGCTCGAACTGCCGAAGGAGAAAGTGACCGATACGCTGCGGGTTGCCGGTCGTCACGTCTCGGTGGATGCCCCGTTTGCCGACGGTGAGGACAACTCGCTGCTCGACGTGCTGGTCAACCCCGATTCGCCCAATGCCGACCGCGGCCTGATCAACGAGTCGCTGTCGACCGATGTCGAGCGGGCGCTGGAGACGTTGACCGAGCGCGAGCGCGACATCATCAAGTACTTCTTCGGCATCGGCTGCTCGGAGATGACGCTTGAAGAGATCGGCGAGAAGTTCGACCTGACGCGTGAGCGTGTGCGCCAGATCAAGGAGAAGGCGATCCGTCGTCTGCGCCACTCGTCGCGTTCGAAACTGCTGAAATCCTATCTGGGGTAGTTGTTGCCCCGGGCGTAACGTAATATGGAAAGTCCGAAGACCGGAAGGCCTTCGGACTTTTTTTGTTTGAATGGGGTTATTCGGTGCAGGCAGCGTTGTCCGGTGTTGTTCGGCGTCGCCCGGTGTTGCCCGGTGTTGTCCGGCGTAGTTCGGCGTCGCCCGGTGTTGTCCGGTGTTGTCCGGTGTTGTTCGGCGTCGCCCGGTGTTGTTCGGCGTCGCCCGGTGTTGCCCGGTGTTGTCCGGCGTAGTTCGGCGTCGCCAGGTGTTACCCGGTGTAGTTCGTCGTTGTCAGGCCTTTGCGGTGATTCCGGCGACCCGGGTGTTCCGCAGGAACGGTTGATGGCGAGAGACCGCTTTGCCTCCGGTTACCAGACAATCGGCGTCTTGCCGTGGCTGACGAGGTAGGCGTTGGCCTGCGAGAAGTGGTGGCAGCCGAAGAATCCGCGGTAGACCGACAGCGGCGAGGGGTGCGGGGCCTTCAGGATGCAGTTGCGTGCGGGGTCGGCAATGGCCCCCTTGCGCTGGGCGTAGCTGCCCCAGAGCATGTAGACGATCTCCTGTTTGCGTTCGGTGATGGCCCGCACGACGGCGTCGGTGAAGGTCTCCCAGCCATGCCCGGCATGCGAGGCGGCTTCGTGGGCGCGGACCGTCAGCACGGAGTTCAGCAGCAGCACCCCCTGTTCGGCCCAGCGGTCGAGGTTGCCGCTCGAGGGGATGGGGGTGCCGGTGTCGTCGGCCACCTCCTTGAAGATGTTCTGCAGCGAGGGGGGAAAGGGGATGCCGTCGGCCACCGAGAAGCAGAGCCCGTTGGCCTGACCGGGACCGTGATAGGGGTCCTGGCCGATGATGACGACCTTGAGCTGTTCGAAGGGGCACTTGTCGAAGGCGCGGAAGATGTTGCTGCCGCGGGGGAAGATGCGGTGTGCGGCGTACTCCTGGCGCACGAAATCGGTCAGTTGGGCGAAATAGGGCTTTTCGAATTCCGGGGCGAGGATCTCCTTCCAGTCCTGTGCGATCTTTACATCCATGCGAAAAAACGGTTAAAGTGGTGTAAATGTAGTAAAAAGTTCGCGAAAAGGCCTTATCTTCGTGTTGAAATTGGAAATGATTCGTTTCAGGACATGAAAAAGAGCATCTATACGTTGGCTGTCACTCTTCTGATGTGGGGGGCGGCCCTGGCATCGGACGGCGGCGAGGTCCGCAGTCTGATCTTTATGATTGGCGACGGCATGGGGCTGGCACAGGTCTCGATGTTGCAGCTGGAGCGGGGCGACTCGCTGACGGCTTTCGACCGGGCCCAGGGGGTGGCGCTCATCCGGACGCGTTCAGCCAACAGCCGTGTGACGGATTCGGCGGCGGCCGGAACGGCGCTCTCGTCGGCCACGAAGACCGGCAACGGCCATATCGGGGTCGACATGGAGGACCATTCGCTGCATTCGATGATGGAGCGGGCCCACGAGCAGGGGATGCCGACCGGAATCGCCGTGACGTGCTACCTGCAGCATGCGACGCCGGCGGCCTTCTACGCCCATGTGTCCGATCGTAACGATACGGAGGCCATTACCCGCGATCTGTTGGCGAGCGGCATCGACGTGCTGTTCGGGGGCGGCCGCAAATGGCTTGCGGAGGAGTGCTCCGAGGGTGGCAGCGGTCTGGATGCCCTTCGCCGGCACGGCTATCGCGTGGCGGATAATCTGGAGGAGCTGGATACGGTGACACGGGGCCGGGTGGCGTGCGTGGCGGCCGAGAAGCACCTTGCGAGGGCTCCCAAGCGTGGTGATTTCCTGCTCGGGGCGACGCGCAAGGCGCTGGAGGTGCTGGGCAACGAGGCTGCGGCTCGTGACAAGGGCTTTCTGCTGATGGTCGAGGGGTCGCAGATCGACAAGGCGTGCCACGGCAATGACATCGACTATCTGAAGGCCGAGATGCGTGATTTCGACCGGGCGGTTGCTGCGGCGATGGACTATGCCGACCGGACGCCGGGGGTGCTGGTTGTTGTGGTGGCCGACCACGAGACGGGCGGTTTCTCGATCCCGAGCGAGGAGAAGGATTTTACGAAGGCGCACAGCGATATCCGCTATAACTTCTCGACGGGCAACCATTCGGCCTCGATGGTTCCGGTCTATTTCTACGGAGCGGGCGCCGACCGTATCAACGGCGTGATGGAGAATTCCGAGCTGTCGCATCGGCTGATGGAGCTGCTCGGGCTGGATTGAGCCCTCTTTTGAAGCGGCCGGTCATCGGGCGGATACAGGCGCCCTGATGCCTCGGAGCGTTCTCACTATACGGCGGCACCCACTGGACCAAGGTGGGTGCCGCCGGCCGCTTATGGTGGGTGCGGTTCAGAGGGTTCATGAGGCGATGCCGACAACTGCAATCTCGTCCATAGCCAGCGGGCGGGCCGGTCGGTCGGGCTCACGGAGCATCCCTTCGTCGGTCCGGATCATGAAGTTGATCAGGAAGGCAAACCCTTCGGAGTTTTTCTCTCCCGGGGCGGCGGGCTCCCAGCCGGGGGCGAGCCGGAGAACCCGGAAGACCTCCTGGATGAACGGATCACATTTGTCCCCCATGATACGGGGTTTCTCGATCTTGCCGTCGCGATTTATCGTGAAGAGGACGATGATTCGGCCGTAAGTTTTTTCGCGCAGCGCCTGCTGCGGGTAGCGGATGTTCATCTGCAGCCACTGACAAAAGTCGCTGAAATTGTTTCGCCGGAATCGGGGAGTCTCCGCGGTGGAGACGGTCGTGGCTGCAGTGAGGCTGCCACGGTCGGCGGCGGGTGTAGCGGATGCGGTCGGAGCGGTTGCCGAAGTTGGGGTGCCGGATTGCGAAGCCGAACCCTCGTCAGCCCCTCCGGCGGGGCGGTTCATCCGGAAGTCGACGGGTATCAGGAGCTGCACCCGTACGGGGATGCCCTGCTGCCGTCCGCCGGTCCATCCGGTAGCAGAGCGGACGACGTGCAACGCCTCCTGGGAGAGGCTCTCGTCGGGCGACTGCAGGATGCGGCACGAGGAGACCGATCCGTCGCGTTCGACGATGAACCGCAGCACGACCCGCCCCTCGATTCCCCGTTTCTGTGCATCGGCCGGATAGGTGATCTGACTCTGCACCCAGGCGCGGAACGTGTTCAGATCGCCGCCCCGGAACGTCGGCATCGTCTCGGCAACCAGGAAGGGGGTGTCGTCCTCCGCCACGTCGACATCCGGGTCGTTGGGTGTAGGGGCCGGGCTGGATGATCGCGCCTCCGGACCATTCCCGGATGCCGTCTCCGAATCCGTCACCACGATCGTTTTGCCGGTCTGGTCATCGGGCTTCAACGGAATGCCCCAGAACTGGACACGGCTGTCCGATACCTTTCTCTCGACGCTTTGGCAGCCGGTGTATGCGATCCGGACCGTCGATTCTGGAGCGACGTAGAGGCGGGCATACCCTTCGGCATTGGTCGTGGTACCCTGGTTGGTCCCGACCACGGTGATCGTGGCCCCTTCGAGCATCTTCCCTTCGCTGTAGACCGCGATGCGGACTTCGCACTTGCCTTCGGGAACGGCGTCCGTGGACCGAGCCTCCGTGCGCTCCCCGGTTATCCGGAAGTCGACGGGCAGGGTGAAGAGCACCCGCACGGGGATGCCCCGCTGCCGTCCGGCAGACCATCCGGTTGCGGAGCTGATGACGCGCAGCGCCTCCTGGGAGAGACTCTCGTCGGGCGACTCCAGCACTCGGCCCGTGGTGACCGATCCGTCACGCTCGATGATGAACTGCAGCACGACCCGCCCCTCGATTCCCCGTTTCTGTGCATCGGCCGGATAGGTAACCTGACTCTGCACCCAGGCGCGGAACGTGTTCAGATCGCCGCCCCGGAACGTCGGCATCGTCTCCGTGATCAGGAAGGGGGTGTCGTCCTCCGTCCAGTCGTCCTCCGGCTGTGTCTGTCCGGCCTCAGCCGTGGGCGAATCCGTGCGTGCCTCACGGGCCGAACGTTCGTCCGTGCGCGGGTAGGGGAGCTCCTCGTCGACGGTCATCGTGGAGGCTCCGTCACTGTTGTATGAGTTGATGCCGGAGATTCCCAGCCCCGTGAAGCAGAGGCTGCCCCATGCGGGCCCCTCGACCGTGAAGCGTCCGTCGGCATCGCTGCGTGTCCCGAGCTCGGCAACCCCCTCTTCGGTGAAGGGCTGCGTGAAGCGGTTGCAGGCGCAGACGGCAATTCCTGCGGCGGGCGAGCCGTCGGGGAAGTGGAGCCGCCCCTCGATGCGGATCGGCGTGTAGCGGCTCTCCGGTGCGTCGGAGGTGTAGCTGAAGAGGAACTGTGCACCGCGGTCGCCGTAGGCTGCGGGCATGGTCTCCTCGGTGTAGCTCTCGGCGAGGGTCAGGTGGGCGGGGTCGATCGGGCGGATCCGTTCGACGGGAACCTCCTCGCCGTTGAGCAGGTAGATGGCGTGAGTCGTTGGCTGCGCCGGCTCCTCGGAGTCGACGATGCGCACTTCGGCGGCACGCGTCGTGAACGAGAAGGCGCAGAGTAATCCGGCAATGGCGGGCAGCGTGGCTGCCAGGCGGAGCAGGGCGTACCTGCCCGAGTAGTGGCTGGTCATCATCTGGAAGCGTTTTTTGTCAGTGAGTTCCGCATCGAGTTGGCTATCTCCGGACTATAGCCGAACATCTGGCGGAAGAGGATGTGCATGTATCGTTCGCGGTCGAATCCACCCTGCAGCACGTCGTGATCGGCCTCGTACTCCTCGACCTCGGTCAGCATCCGCGTGGCGATCCACACGAAGGGGTTCCACCACAGCAGTGCCTTCATCGTCTCCATGGCGATCCGTTCGAGCGAATGGCGGTGGCGGATGTGGCTCCGTTCGTGGGCGATGATGGCCGGCATCTCCTCCTCGGGGACCTCGCGCCAGACGTAGATCCGCTTCAGGAAGGAGAACGACGCCACCTGCTGGCGGGTCTTCACCACCGTGCACCCCTCCATCCGGCACACTTCGGCCCCCCGCTGAAGCCTTTGGATGCGCCGCAGCTGCCGGAGCATGACCCCCGCAATCAGCGCCACCCCCAGCAGATAGGCCGCCAGACAGAGCGTCTCGACCGGGATGGCCGCCTCGGCGACGGGTTCGGTGACGACCGCTGCCGGAGCCTCCGCGACGGGCCGTGCAACGCTTCCCTCCACCTCGATCACCTCGCCGGGCCACACCGGAATGCGCAGCATCGGGATGGCCACCGACAGCAGCGGCAGGGCCAGCAGTGCCGCGCGGCACCACGTGAAGCGGACTCTTCGTTCGAGCAGCAGCCGGTAGGCGGCCAGCCATACGCCGCTGCAGACGATGATCTCAAGGGCAAGGAGGAGGTGGGTTTTCATAAGAGGGGTCAGTTTTTGGCGTTGCGCATGATTTCGAGGATCTCCTGCTGTTCGCGGTCCGAGATCTTCTCGTTGCGCGAGAAGAAGGAGACGAGCTGGGCGATCGATCCGTCGAAGTAGTTGGTCAGCATCGACGACATCACGCCGCGGGCATACTCTTCGCGGCTCACGACGGCATGGTAGCGGTGGCTCTTCCCTTCGGAGACATGGCTGACGAAGCCCTTGTTCTCGAGGATCTTCAGAAAGGTGGCCACGGTGGTGTATTTTGGGTGGGGCTCGTCGGTGCGGGCGATGATCTCGTTGACCGTCGCCGAGCCGAGCTGCCAGAGGATCTGCATGATCTCCTCCTCACCGCGGGTCAGGGTTGGAATCTTGTTTTTCATCTTCGTACGAATTGTTTTGCTGGTTAACCTGTACAAGTTTACTACTATTTTTTTAGATATCAAAATTTTCAGCTACTTTTCTTCTAAAAATTTAGTAAGAAGAGACGTTCGGCCGCGACACCTATTTTATAAAAGGGAATGGGCGGTTTATAAAAGGGGAGGGGAGGTTGTGTGAGGTTGGGATTCTGGAGTGTTCGAGTGCCGGGTGTCCGGACCGCCGGGAACAAAAAAACCGGACTCAACGTCCGGTTTTGCGCTCCTCTTCGGCATCCTTTTCGAGTTTCTCGTCCTCCTCCCAGTCGAACCACGGGAAGTCGCGGCGGCCGTCGAGGCGGAAGCGGGTGTAGGTGATCGGAAGCCCCATCTCGAGGAACCGCTGTTCGTAGGCGGTCTTCACCGAGAGCACCTCGTCGGCATATCCCGAACCGTAGATGTCGGGTTCGGAGACCTCGCACGGAAGCCCGAAGTGGCGGATCACCTCGTTTGTGTAGGCGTAGAGGTGTTTCGAGTCGGTCTTCAGGTTGATGGCGCCGTCCGGGCGCAGCATCCGGGCGTAGTACTCGAGGAAGAGGGGGGACGTCAGGCGCTTTTTGGCGCGGCGGGTCTTGAGCTGCGGGTCGGGGAAGGTGATCCATATTTCGGAGACCTCGTTCTCGGCGAAGAGTCCGTTGATGAATTCGATGCGCGTGCGCAGGAAGCCGACGTTGGCCATGCCGCGTTCGGTGGCCGTTTTGGCGCCGCGCCACATCCGGGCCCCCTTGATGTCGATGCCGATGTAGTTCCGGTCGGGGTCACGCTCGGCCAGAGCGACGGTGTATTCACCCTTTCCGCAGCCGAGTTCGAGGACAATCGGGTGGTCGTTGTGGAAGAAATCCGAATTCCAATGCCCCTTGAGCGGGTGGTCGTGGCGGAACACCTCCTCGAATTCGGGTTGCACGAAGCAGGCGAAGGTGAGATTTTCGCGAAAGCGTCGAAGTTTGTCTTTTCCCATGTCTTTTTGTTGCAGTCTGTTTCTGTTTCTCGGTGAATTCGAGTCTCTCTTCCAGTTTTCGGTTTTCGGTCTTTTTCCGTTTGTGCTTTTGGTTTGCGGCCCTCTTGGGCGATACCCCCTTTTGCGGCATTCCCCCTTCGCGGGCCCCCTATTTGGCAATGCCCTTCTCTTTCGGCAACACCTCTTTTGTGCTCTCTCGTGTGTGTCCTCTCTCTCGTGCTCTCCCTTGCTCTCCCTCGCTCTCTCGTGCTCTCCCTTGCTCTCCCTCGCTCTCTCGTGCGTCTCCTCTCTTTCGGCCCCCCCCCTCTGTTGCGGCCCTCTCGGCCCCCGGTCAGAGACTTTTCGAAAAACGGATCCCGACAGCCTCCACTCCGCGTACGGGACGCAGAGGCGTGACGATGAAGCGATATTCACCCGTCCGGGTCAGGCGGATGCGGCTGCGATAGGGGATCGAACATTCGCGAGTCAGCGCTGCCGGACCGTCGCTGCGGGCGATGGCCAGCAGGAACGACTCCTCGAAACGCAGCGAATCGGGAGCCACGGTGGCGATCCGCACCGTGAGGGTATCCTCCGTGAAGCGCTCGTCGTAGCGCAGAAAGAGGTCGGCATCGCGCAGCGTCACGCTGTCGGCATTCTCGATCCGGATCTCGGCCGGCTTCTCCCAGCCGCCGGGTGTGACATCCGCGGCCGCGGTCTGCCACGTGGACGTGCAGCCCCCCGCTCCGGCGAGCAGCATCCCGCCCGCCGCGATCTGTGCGAAACCTCTCTTCACCGTAGTCCGTTATTCATTTCGCGGGGCGCCGTCACCGGGATTGCCCGACGGTGTGCCGCCTCCGTTGTCGTTGCTGCCGTTCGTGTTGTTTCTCGGGTTGGCGTTCCGGTTTGCCCGGCCGCGACCCCCTTCACGGTTCCCTTCGCGACCCCCTTCACGCCCGGCATTGCCGTTTTTCTCGCCCTTTTCACCGCCGTTTTCGCTGCCCGACTCCGGCTGTGCACCGGCTTCGCGGTTGGCTCCGTTGCGGCGGCGGTTGCGGCTGTTGCGATTGCGGCTGCCCCCTTCGCGGTTGCCCCCTTCGGTCGAGGCGTTCCCGCCTGCTGCGGCTCCGTTGCCCGGGGTCTCTTCCCGGTTGCCGTTCGCACGGTTGGCCTCCTCCTGTTCACGGGCCTCCGGCGAGGCTGCATCCTCCGGACGGTTCTCGCGGTTGCCGCCCCGGTTGCGACGGCGGTTCTCCGAACGCGGACGCTCGCCGTTGCCGTTGTTATTGGTGTTATTGGCTCCGTTGTCGGCTCCGTTGCTGGCGTTGCCGGCTCCTCCGGCTGCCGGATTCTCATTGGCCTTGCCGTTGCCTCCATTTCCTACGTTGCCACCGTTGTTGCCTTTGCCGGCGTTGTTGCGGCCGCGCTGGTTGCGGCGCTGCTGCTGAGCCTCCTTGCCGGCGGATTCGCGTGCGGGCTGTGCCCCCTCCTCTGCCGGAGCCGCTGCCGACGGATTCCGGGCCGCCTGACCGTTCTTCTTGTTCTTGCCGTTGCGCTTGCGGCGCTTGGTCTGGTCGAAGCGGGTGATGCTGTCCTCCTCCGAACGATAGGTCGGTTCGTCGACCTCCGATCCGGTTTCGTCAACCGGCTGCAGCAGTTCGGGTCTCTTGCCCTGGCGGTTCATCGCCATGATCTCCTTGACGCGGGCGACGGGCAGCGTCGTGGTGTTGGCCATCGTCTCCTTCGACGAGGAGAAGGTCATCGTTCCGGCCAGCACGTCGCTCTTGACCAGGAACCATTCGCCCTCCTCGGTCTGGAGCGGCTCGCGCAGCCGCGGGAACTCCTTGCGGGCATCGACATAGGCGTCGTACTCGTACATCATGCAGCACTTGAGTTTCGAGCACTGTCCGGCCAGTTTCTGGGGGTTGAGCGAGATGTCCTGCACGCGGGCGGCGCCGGTCGTCACGCTCGAGAAGGTCGACATCCACGAGGCGCAGCACAGCTCGCGGCCGCAGGCACCCAGACCGCCGATGCGGCCGGCCTCCTGACGGGCGCCGATCTGCTTCATCTCGATGCGGATGTGGAACCGTTCGGCGAAGACCTTGATCAGTTCGCGGAAGTCGACGCGTTCGTCGGCGATGTAGTAGAAGATGGCCTTGATCTTGTCGCCCTGATACTCGACGTCGCCGATCTTCATGTTGAGGCCCATGTCGGCGGCGATCTGCCGCGAGGCGATCATCGTTTCGTGTTCGAGGGCGATGGCCTCCTGCCAGCGTTCGATGTCGTAGGGTTTGGCCTTGCGGTAGATCTTCTTGTACTCGCCGTTGTAGGGGTTGAATCCGATGCGCCGCATCTGGCGGGCGACGAGGTCTCCCGTGAGCGAGACGATACCGATGTCGTGTCCGGGCGAGGCCTCGACGGCGACGATATCGCCGCGTTTGAGGTCGAGGTGGTTGACATTCTGGTAGAACGATCGCCGGGTATTCTTGAAGCGGACCTCGACGATATCCGACGGGATGTTGACGGGATAATCGTCGAGCCAGGCGGTTTCGTGGAGTTTGAAGCAGCCGTCGCAGAGTTCGGCTTCGGGTTCGGCGCCGCAGTTGCAGAAGGTGCAGCCGCGGCCCACTTCGGGTTTGCAGTCCTTGTTATGGTGTTTTTCGATCTCCATTTCGGGTATAATTTGCGTAAAGATACGAAAAATTTTTGAATCCGCCCCTTTATTTTGCGGCGTGGAGTCGGTGCACGCTGTGGCGGATGCGGCGGATCATCAGCAGGGCGGCCGTCGAGAGGCCGAACGTGAAGCCCAGGAAGAGTCCCGAGGGGCCCATTCCGAGGGTGAATCCCAGCAGGTAGCCCACCGGCAGGTTGAGGATCCAGTAGGAGACCAGGGCGATGGGCATGATGATGCGTACGTCCTGGATGCCGCGCAGGATGCCCACCGAGACGTTCTGCAGGCCGTCGGAGAGTTGGTACAGGGCGGCGAAGACGAGCAGCTGGGAGGTGATGGCGATGACCTCGGGGTTGGAGGTGAAGAGCGTTGGGATGAGGTGCCGCAGCGAGATGAAGACCAGGGCGGCCAGCGTGTTCCACGCCAGCACAAGGTGATACGAGGCCTTGGCGGCCAGCGAGAGTTCACCGATGTGGCGGGCGCCGTAGCAGTGGGAGATGCGGATGGTGGTGGCGGCGCCGATCGACATGACGATCATGAAGGCGCAGTTGCCGAGCGTCATGGCGATCTGGTTGGCGCTGATGGCGGCCTTGGCTCCGGCGCCGAACCATCCCATCATGATGCTCGTGCCGACGAAGGCCGACGATTCGAGGAACATCTGCAGCGAGATCGGGCCGCCCATGCGGAAGAGCCGGCGGATGCTCCCGAGCGAGAAGTTGCGCATCGCGAAGTCGTTGAAGTAACTCCTGTAACGGCGTTGCGCACAGAAGTATCCGATCATGATCACCATGCCGATCACGCGGGCCAGCAGCGTCCCCAGACCGGCCCCCTCGGCCCCCATCTCGGGCATGCCCCAGTGGCCGTAGATGAAGATCCAGTTGAAGCCGATGTTGACCACGTTGGCGACGATCGTGGCATACATCTCGGCGCGGGTGTTTCCGACCCCTTCGAGGAACTGCTTGAAGGCGAAGAAGAGCATGACGGCCGGCATGCTGTAGACGAGCATCCGGTAGTAGGGGATGGCCATGTCGACCACGTCGACGGGTTGGCCGAGGTGGTAGAGCAGCGGCACGGCGGCATACTGCACGACGGACATCACCACGCCGAGGAGGCCGTAGAAGAGGATGCCGTTCTGGAGCAGGCGCGACGATTCGCGGCGGTCGCCCTGCACGTAGCGTTCGCCCACGAGCGGAGTCATGCCCAGGGCAATGCCGATGGCGGCGATGAAGAGGATGAAGAAGACCGAGCCGCCGAACGATACGGCGGCCAGCGGCGTGGGGTCGTCCCCGCCGTAGCGGCCGACCATGAGGTTGTCGGCGAACTGCGTGAAGATCTGCCCCAGCTGGGTCAGCACGACGGGCAGCGCAAGCCGCAGATTCTGCCGGTATTGCTCCTTATAGGTTGAGAAACGGTACATGTTCAATGTGCATTGGGGGGCAAAGGTACGAAAAATCTTGCCGAAAAAAATGCGCCGTGCAGACGACGGCGCATCTTTTTACGAGTTGCAGGGCTCCTCCGTTGCGGGGCTCTCTTGTTGCGAGGCTCCTCCGTTGCGGGGCTTCTCCGTTGCGGAACTCTTTCGTTGCGGGGCCCCTGCGGCCGGATCCCGGCGTGCGGTTCCGCACGGGCGGCCTTACGCCACGCGCAGGCGGACACCGCCGCTGCGGTCCGACTCGACGACCACGGTGTCGCCTTCGCGGAGCCGGCCGTCGATGATCATCGACGAGAGGGGCTCCTCGACCTGATCGGTCAGCGTACGCTTCAGGGCCCGGGCGCCGTAGCGGGCTTCGTAGCCCATGGCTGCCAGCCGGCGCCGGGCACCGCGGGTGATGCGCAGCCGGTAACCCAGCCGGCGGGTGCGTCCCAGAAGCCCCTGCAGCTCGAGATCGACGATGCGTTCGACGTCGCGGATCTCCAGCGGACGGAAGAGCACGATGTCGTCGATGCGGTTCAGAAACTCCGGCGGGAAGGTCTGCTCCAGGGCCCGGCGGTACTCCGTTTCGGGGGTGCGGGCGGCGCTCTCCTGTTTCGAGACGGTGGCGTAACCCACCTGCACGGAGCGCCGTGCGGCGGCCTGCGAGCCGACGTTCGAGGTCATGATCAGGATCGTGTTGCGGAAGTCGACGCGGCGTCCCGCACCGTCGGTGAGGTGCCCCTCGTCGAGTAGCTGCAGCAGCGTGTTGAAGACCTCGGGGTGGGCCTTCTCGATCTCGTCGAAGAGAACCACGGCATGGGGCCGCCGGCGGACGGCTTCGGTCAACTGGCCCCCCTCGCCGTAGCCGACATACCCCGGCGGGGCTCCGAACAGGCGGGCGACGTTGTGTTTCTCGGCATATTCGCTCATGTCGATGCGGATCAGTCCGCGCCGCTCGTCGAAGAGCCACCGCGAAACCTCCTTGGCCAGCAGCGTCTTGCCCACGCCCGTGGGGCCCACGAAGAGAAAGACGCCGATCGGACGCCGTTCGTCCTTCAGTCCGGCACGGGCCCGGCGGATCGTGCGGGCGATGCGGTCGACGGCCTCCGGCTGCCCGATGACGCGTCGGGTCAGGTGGTCGCCGAGCTGCTGCAGCCGCTGCTGCTCGTCCCGGGTGAGGCGCTCGAGCGGAATGCCGGTCATGGTGGAGACCACCTGGCGGATCTGCTCCTCGCCGATCTCCGTCGGATGGGCCTCGAGACGGCGCTGCCAGGCGGCACGCTCCTCGTCGAGCCGCTGCCGGAGGGCCTTTTCGCGCAGGCGGGCCCCGGCGGCCTGCTCGTAGACGAGACGTTCGACCGCCTCGACCGCCTCACGCCGGGCCTCGCGCACCGCCTCCTCGAGCTGCCGCACGACGAGGGGTTCGCCGGCCGCCTGCAGATGGGCCCGCGATCCGGCCTCGTCGAGCAGATCGATGGCCTTGTCCGGGAAACAGCGCTCGGTGAGGTAGCGGTCCGCGAGGTCGACACACGCCCGGAGCGCCTCCTCCGTGAAGCGCACCCGGTGGTGGCGTTCGTAGTCGGGGGCGATGTTGCGCAGGATGCGGAGTGTCTCGTCGGCCGTCGGTGCCTCGACCACGACGCGTTGGAAGCGCCGCTCGAGGGCCGCATCGCTCTCGATGTCGGTGCGGTATTCGTCGAGCGTCGTGGCGCCGATCAGCCGGATCTCGCCCCGTGCCAGCGCCGGTTTGAGCAGGTTGGCCGTGTCGAGGCTCCCCTGTGTGGCGCCGGCCCCCACGATGGTGTGGATCTCGTCGATGAAGAGGATCGTGTCGCGGGCGCCGCGCAGCTCGTCGAGCAGCTGCTGCATCCGCTCCTCGAACTCGCCGCGGAACTTCGTCCCGGCCACCACCGAGGCGATGTCGAGGGCGAAGAGCCGCTTGCCGGCCAGCGTGTAGGGGACCTCGCCGCGGACGATGCGCCGCGCAAGCCCCTCGACGATGGCACTCTTGCCAACGCCGGCTTCGCCGATCAGAATGGGGTTGTTCTTCTTGCGGCGCGAGAGGATCTGCACCACGCGTTCGATCTCCGCGTCGCGTCCCACGACGGGGTCGATCCTCCCTTCGCGGGCCTGCCGTGTGAGGTCCGTGCCGAAGCGGTCGAGCAGTCGGCCCGTCCCGCCGGCAGCCTCCTCCGAAAGCCCCGCCGACCAGCCGCCGTGCCCCTCCGGATGTTCGCGGCGCGGCTCGTCGGACCATCCTCCCGAGTGGTTTGCGGCGTGGTCCGGATGTTCGTCCGCCGCCTTGTCGTCGTGCGACGGCTCCCCGTCACGATCGCCCGGATGCACTTCGGAACGGTTGTTGCGTACGGATCCCTTCAGCGGGTCGAGCTCGCGGAGCGAATCGTTGGCCGGATCCCCGCCCTCGAGCATCCGCCGCAGTTCGTCGGCCAGCACCGCCGCCGTCACGCCGTACATCTCCAGCGTGCGCGAAGTGACCGTCGTCCGGTCGGCGACGATATGGGCCAGGGCATGGATTGTCGAAAGGTTGCGCGCATCGGGAATGCTGCTCAGCAGTTCGTCGGTGAACCGACGGTAGAATACCTCGGGCGAGGGGCCCCCGGCCGCATGCGGGCGCCTGATTTCGTGTTCGATGCGCAGTCGAATCTGATGGAGCTCCCACTCCCGGAGACGGGCCGTGAGCAGTTGATAGGCCAGCGAACCCTCTTCGTGCAGCATCTCCAGCGCAAGGAAATCCTTGAGCGAGTGCGTCATTCCGGCCTTGGTCGTGTTGAATGCCGCTCGGGCTATGAGGCCCTCCAGCGTTTTTGAGATTTTCAGTTGCATGTTGCGTCGTCGTTGGAATTCGCTCCATGAACGGCTGGACGCTTCTGCTTATTGTCCGGACGATATCGTCTATCCGGACGGTTTTATACGCTATTCTTCGGCATCGGGGCGGCGGCGCGGCCATTCGCCGACCTCCATGTCGCGCATCTCGCCGCGGTCGATCGTCAGGCGGATGGCCGTGCGGACCTTATGGAACCCGTACTCGCCGGCGGCCCCGGGGTTGACGGCCAGCAGCTCGTAGACGGGGTCGTACATCACCTTGAGGATGTGCGAGTGGCCGGCGATGAAGAGCTTCGGGCGCACGGTCTGGATCTGCCGCACGGCCCGCGGGTCGTAGCGCCGCGGATAGCCCCCGATGTGGGTCATCAGCACCCGCACCCCCTCGCATTCGAACGAGAGGAAGAGCGGGTAGACCCGTCGGGTCATGCCGCCGTCGACGTTGCCGCTCACGGCCCGCAGGGGCTTGAACGCGGCGATGCGGTCGGCCAGTTCGAGCGAGCCGATATCGCCGGCATGCCAGATCTCGTCGACATCCTTCAGAAATTCGCGCAACGGTTCGTCGAACGTCCCGTGCGTATCGGAGATGATTCCTATCCTTTTCAATGCTGCTTCGATTAGATTATCGGTAGGTCGATGAACAATGTATAGACAACGGTCCTGCCATCGGCTTTTTTTACGGTATATATGGTTTCTCCCTGAAGGTCCAGCCCTTTCCGCTGCTCTTCCCAAGGTATATCTTTCACCGGACGGCCGTTTATGGCGATGATGATATCCCCGATTTCGATGCCCGCCTTTTCGGCTATGCCGCCTTTGTACAGCCCATGGACAACCCACCCCTCGCAAATATCCGTACGGTCAAAAGTCGCCATGTGGGTTGCGGACGACGGTATGTAGGTCCCTTTGTCCGCATTCCGCTTCACCCACACCGAAGCGTTTGCCGGATCCAGGACAATATCATATAGCGACCATATCCCGTTGCCAATCAAACCGAGGTAGGGTTTGTCGGACGACAGGGCTCCCTTTTCATTGAGCGAATAGCTTATTACGAGGTTCCTGAGCGTATCGGCCATGCAGAATTTTGCCGCCCGTATCGTAACTTCGTCCGAGCCGCCCCCGATTCCTCCGGCTTGAGTGCGGAAACAGGCTTTGGGCAGCTCTCCCAGATTGAGTGTCGAGGCTGCTTCATTTGTGAGAATAACGGTGGAGCCGCATCCCAAATCCATTCTGAACCATCCCTCCAGCGTATTTTTATCGTCAATCTGCAGCCTTGCCTTTACATCAATGCGGTTGTTCTCGAATCGGGCTTCGAGTTTCACGTAATCGGCAAGCCTTTCGGTCGGAACGGGCGCTTTGAGCGGAAGCATGTAGCCCTCGCTGAAATTGATCTCCAGAGGGGATCTTAACAGGTGCGTATTGCCTAACAAGCCGTCCGTATGCCTCCCCAGAATATCACGTAACGCGATTATGGGGGTAATCTTGTTTTGATATTCCATTGTTCCGCAACGGATCCGGACCGGGTCGATAAAGATCTCCGTGAGTTGGGGTCCGCTGTTTCCCGCCCCTCCCATTTTTGCCTTGCCCCTTCTTCCGAAAGCGTCTTGAAGATCGTTGAGCTTCAGGAAGTCCTTGTCAAGATAGAGAAAATCGGCTCCGGTATCGTAAACAACGGTAACGGGAATCGAATCATTCAGGGTAACCTGAAGGTACAGATGCCTGTCAAAGATAAACGGAATCGCTCCATCCGGAACGGCGGCAACGCTCTTCAAGGAGAGCAGAACTGAGAATAGCAGAAGTGTCAGTGTCTTTTTCATAATCAGGCGTTTAATGAAAACTTGTGTGTCGTCAGGCGGCGAGATGTCGTAAGCCGGATCTGCTGCCATCGGATCCGCAGGCGACAGCCGCACTACTGGTATTTCTCTTTCCAGAGGCGGGCGATGCGTTCGGCGATCTTCGCCTCGGCGGCATTCTGCGTGTCGGGTTCGTAGAACTTCGTCCCCGAGAGCGATTCGGGCAGGAACTCCAGTTCGGCGAAGTGCCCCTCGTAGTCGTGGGCGTACTTGTAGCCCTCGGAGTAGCCCGCCTGCTTCATGAGCCGTGTCGGGGCATTGCGCAGGTGGAGCGGGACGGGACGGTTCGTCGTGTCGTGCTCGACCATCGCGAGGGCCTTGTTGATGGCCTTGTAGGCCGAGTTGCTCTTGGCCGAGGTGGCCAGGTAGATCGTCGTCTCGGCCAGCGTGATGCGCGCCTCGGGCATGCCGATCTTGTGCACCGTGTCGAAGCAGGCGTTGGCCAGCAGCAGCGCGTTGGGGTTGGCCAGCCCGATGTCCTCCGAGGCGAGGATCACCAGCCGCCGGGCGATGAAGCGCGGCTCCTCGCCGCCGGCCAGCATCCGCGCCAGGTAGTAGATCGCAGCGTTGGGGTCGCTGCCGCGCACCGACTTGATGAAGGCCGAGATGACGTCGTAGTGCTGTTCGCCGTTCTTGTCGTAGAGGGCGATGTTTTCCTGAAGGCACTCCTGGACATACTGGTCGGTGATGATCACCTTGCCGTCGGTGGCGCCGACCACGATGTCGAGGATGTTGAGCAGCTTGCGGGCGTCGCCCCCCGAGAAGCGGAAGAGCGCCGCTGTCTCCCGTACCTCGATCTGGCGTTCACGCAGTTCGGTATCCTTCGTGAGGGCGCGGTCGAGCAGCTTCTGCAGGTCTTTGTCCTCGAGCGCCCGGAGGATGTAGACCTGGCAGCGGCTCAGCAGCGGCGAGATCACCTCGAACGAAGGGTTTTCCGTCGTGGCGCCGATCAGCGTGACGATCCCCTGCTCGACGGCCCCGAGCAGCGAATCCTGCTGCGACTTGTTGAAGCGGTGGATCTCGTCGATGAAGAGGAACGGTGGCTGCTGGTCGAAGAAGCGCTGCTTGCGGGCCGACTCGATCACCTCGCGGACCTCCTTGACGCCCGACGTGACGGCCGAGAGGGTGAAGAACGGACGGTTGAGCTGCGTGGCGACGATCTTCGCCAGGGTGGTTTTCCCGACCCCCGGCGGGCCCCAGAGGATGAACGAGGGGACGTTTCCCGTCTCGAAGAATTTCCGGAAGACCCCCTTCGGACCCACGAGGTGCTCCTGTCCGATGTAGTCATCGAGCGAGTGGGGGCGGAGGCGTTCGGCTAAGGGAATGTTCGGCATGGTCAGACTGCGTTTTTTCGGGTACAAAGATACGAAAAGGCGGGCGGAAATGCCCGCTTGCGGCGGTGATTTTTGCCGGAGAGGTTTTCGGGGGGCTTTGGATCCGCGTTGTTTCGGGGACTGTCGGGGAGAAAGACCGTCGGGCAATTCCGGGAAAAAGGGCCTTCTGTCACCGTTCCTTTGGGTATAATAAAGAGGACCGGTCCCTTGCGGAATCGGTCCTCGTTTGTTGTCCGTTTTCTGGAGTGGTCGGCTGGGTGGTTCACCCGGAAAGGCCCCGGATCCCTTCTCGAACGGTTCCGGCCCTCTTTCTCAAGCGCCCCGGATCCCTTCTTGAACGGTCCCGGCCCTTTTTTTCAAGCGGCCCCGGATCCCTTCTCGAACGGTTCCGGCCCTCTTTCTCAAGCGCCCCGGATCCCTTCTTGAACGGTCCCGGCCCCTTTCTCAAGCGCCCTGACCCTCTCTCGGAACTGCCCCGGTACTCCGGCCCTCTTTTTCAAGCGGCCCCGGCGCACTCCCGTTCCGGCGCACTCCCGCCCCCGGGGGTTATTTGGAGGCCTCGGGCTTGCGCAGGTCGAGGTAGAGCTCGTCGAGCTGCGACTGGTCGATGAAGTTCGGCGCGTCGAGCATCATGTCGCGGCCGGCGTTGTTCTTCGGGAAGGCGATGTAGTCGCGGATCGAGTCCGAACCCCCGAACAGGGCGCACAGACGGTCGAATCCGAAGGCCAGACCTCCGTGAGGGGGTGCCCCGTACTTGAAGGCGTTCATCAGGAAGCCGAAGCGGGCCTGCGCCTGTTCGGGCGTGAAGCCCAGCAGTTCGAACATCTTCTCCTGGAGTTTCGAGTCGTGGATACGGATCGAGCCGCCGCCGATCTCCGTACCGTTGCAGACGAAGTCGTAGGCATTGGCGCGCACGCGGCCCGGATCGCTGTCGAGGAACTCGATGTCCTCGGGTTTGGGCGAGGTGAAGGGGTGGTGTACGGCGTAGAAACGCTGCGTTTCGTCGTCCCACTCGAAGAGCGGGAAGTCCACCACCCACAGCGGGGCGAACTTCTTCGGGTCGCGCAGACCCAGCTGCTGGGCCACCTCCAGACGCAGGGCGCACAGCTGCGTGAGCACCTTGAACTTCTTGCCGCAGAGGATGAAGACCATGTCACCGGCCTTGGCGCCGCAGCGCTCGGCCATGGCACGCACCTCCTCGGGCGAGTAGAACTTGTCGATCGACGACTTCACGCCGCCTTCGGCCTCCATGCGGATCCAGATCAGACCCTTGGCGCCGATCTGCTGCCGCTTGACGAACTCCGTCAGTGCATCGATCTGCTTGCGGGTGTAGGTTGCGCAGCCCGGGGCGGCGAAACCGGTGATGTATTCGGCCTGGTCGAAGACCGAGAATCCGTGGCCCTTGGCCAGCTCGGTCAGGTCGGCGAACTCCATGCCGAAGCGCAGGTCGGGCTTGTCCGAACCGTACTTCTCCATCGCCTCGATCCACGGCATGCGGCGCAGCGGCTCGGTGAACTCGATGCCCAGCACGGTCTTGAACATGTGTTTGGCCCAGCGCTCGAAGACCTCCAGTACGTCCTCCTGCTCGACGAACGACATCTCGCAGTCGATCTGCGTGAATTCGGGCTGACGGTCGGCGCGCAGGTCCTCGTCGCGGAAGCAGCGCACGATCTGGAAATACTTGTCGTAGCCGGCCACCATCAGCAGCTGCTTGAGGATCTGCGGCGACTGCGGCAGGGCGTAGAACTGGTTGGGCGACATGCGGCTCGGAACGACGAAGTCGCGGGCGCCCTCCGGCGTCGAGGCGACCAGATAGGGGGTCTCGATCTCGAGGAAGCCCTCGTCCGAGAGGAAGCGGCGGATCTCCTGGGCCATCTTGTGGCGCAGGATCAGGTTGCGCTGCAGGGGCGGACGGCGCAGGTCGAGGTAGCGGTACTTCATGCGCAGGTCGTCGCCGCCGTCCGAGACCTCTTCGATCGTAAAGGGCGGGACTTCGGCCTCGTGGAGTACGGTGATGCGGCGGGCCGAGACTTCGATGTCGCCGGTTGCCATTTTGGGGTTCTTCGACTCGCGCTCGACGACCTCGCCCTCGACCTGGATGACCCATTCGCGGCCGATGCGCGAGGCGGTCTCACGGGCCTCGGCGGGGGAGTGCTCCTCGACGACGATCTGCGTCAGGCCGTAGCGGTCGCGCAGGTCGATGAAGGTCATGGCGCCGAGGTTTCTGACTTTCTGCACCCACCCGGCCAGGGTGACGGTTTCGTGGACGTTGCAGGCCCGAAGGCACCCGCAAGTATGAGTTCTGTACATGACGTGTAGGTTTGTTTGTCTGTCGTGAAAGTTCGTTTGTTTCAAACAACCCACAAAGGTAATAACTTTTGCGGAGAAAAAGGCCCGCATGCTCAAAAAAAAGGGGCGGGGCCGATGCGGCTGCCGCTCTGCGGGGGCTTCGCGGGGCGGCCGGAGGTGTCGGGAACGGGGAGGGCTGTGCACCGGGAATTTGCAAATCCGGGAAAAAATCGCGTTTTTTGCAGAAAAATCCCCATGGATCAGCGACAAATTGACGAAAAATTCATGCGCCTCGCACTAAACGAGGCCCGCAAAGCGTTAGAGCAGCAGGAGGTCCCGATCGGGGCGGTGGTCGTCAGCGGCGAAACCGTCGTCGGCCGCGGCCACAACCTCGTCGAGACGCTGTCCGACCCGACGGCCCATGCCGAGATGCAGGCCCTGACGGCCGCCGCCTCGACACTCGGCGGCAAGTATCTGCAGAAGTGTACGTTGTACGTGACGGTCGAACCGTGCATCATGTGTGCCGGAGCGATTGCCTGGGCGCAGATCGGTCGCGTGGTCTGGGGCGCCGACGACCCCAAGCGCGGTTACCGCATCTACAGCGAGCGGGTTTTCCACCCGAAAACGCAGCTCGAACGGGGGGTGCTGGCCGCCGAGTGTGAGACGTTGATGACCTCTTTTTTCGCCTCGCTGCGGAATTAGATTTGGCAAAAGCGGAAATTTTTTTGTATTTTTGTCACCATGGCGTCCGGGAGGTGCCTCGGTGACCGAAAGGTCCGGACCATTCTCCGCATGCGCGGCGCCGCTACCTTTCGAACCTTCGAGACCACAAAAACTCAAATAAAACAATAAAAGAACCATGAAAAAGATTTTTGTTTCGGCCCTGGCTCTGATGGCGGCCATGTCGCTTTCGGCGCAGGATGTTACGACGATTTTCAACGAGGCAGGTGCGGCGTTCAACGCCAAGGATTTTGCCGGCGCAGCCGCCAAGTTCGAACAGGTGATCGACCTCGGTATGGACAATGAGGAGGCTGCCGCACAGGTCGCTACGGCCAAGTCGACGCTCCCCAAATGCTACTTCTACCTGGGTGGCGCCGCCATCAAGACGAAGAACTACGACGAGGCGCTGAAGAACTTCGAGAAGTCGGCCGAGCTGGCCGAGCTCTACGGCGACATGACCCAGATGGGCAAGTCGAACGGTTGGGTGGCCAAGATCTACCAGCTGCAGGGCGGTGAGGCCTTCAACAACAAGGACTACGTGACCGCTGCCGGCATCTTCGAGAAGGGCTACAAGGCCGATCCCGACAACACGGCCATGGCGCTGAACCTGGCGATGAGCTACTGCGAGATGGGCGAGTACGAGAAGGGTATGGACATCTACGAGGCCATTGCCGCCAAGACCCACCCGAAATATGCCGACGATGCGGCTACGGCCAAGAAGATGATGGCCCTCTACACGAACAACAAGGTGGCCGAACTGCAGCAGGCCGGTGATTTCGACGGTATCATCACGATGGCCGATGCCCAGCTGGAGAAGAACCCCACCAGCGCTCTGTTCCAGAACGTGCGCCTGCAGGCCTATGCCAACAAGAAGGCTTACGACAAGGTGATCGAGCTGGGTCAGGCTGCTGCCGACGCTCAGACCGAGGAGGAGGACCGCAGCCTGATGTACTACCTGCTGGGTGCCGCCTACAACGCCAAGGAGATGAAGCCGCAGGCCATTGTCGCCTTCCAGAAGGTGACGGCCGGTGCTGCTGCCGAGAACGCCAAAACGGCTCTTGCCGAGCTGCAGAAATAGTTTCGCACGGGGGGCCGGATACTCCCGGCGTAACGTGTTACGGGCTCCTGCCGCATTGCGGCGGGAGCTTTTTTATGGTCTCCTGTGCCGGCCGGGCGGCAAATGCCTGCCGTGTCGTCGGCAGATCCGCTTCCGGCGCCCCGGCCGCCGGTCGCTTTTCTTTCGGCAGGCTCGATTCCGGTATGATATGTGCATGTATCGAGGCACATCTTCAAACCGAATGCCATGGAAAAACAAACGTATGTCAGCCCCGAAATCGAGGTGACGGAGATCCGTATCGAACGCGGGTTTGCCGTTTCGTCGGTCGACGGAGAGATCGAAGGTTTCGATCGGGAGGAGTGGGAATGAATGCCCGGATTCTGACCGTGACGGCACGGACGGCCGTCCGGTTTCACGACCTCAGCCGGCAGCGGCCCGTTGCCGAAGGCTCCTGCCCGGAAACCACCGGCACCCGGATCCGCTGTCGCCTCCGGATGCCGCTTTGGATGATGATTGCCGCACTTGCGGCGGGAGGCGGTCTGACGACGGGGTGTGCGGACGATCCGAACGGTGATGCGGCGCCCCGTCACCTCGTGACGCGCTCCGTGCGGATCGAGGCCGCCTCCCCGGCCACACGCACCGAACTCGCCGCCAACGGCTACGACATGCTCTGGAGCCCCGGTGACACGATCGGGGTCTTCGTCGCAAGCGGCTCCACCTTCACGACCTCCAACGCCCCGCTCGTCTACGAGGGTTCGGCCCCGGCCGCCGGGGGTACCTTCACCGGGGAGATCACCCTCGATGCCGACGCCTCCTCCTCGACGCTCTATGCCTATTATCCCTACTCGGCCGGGGCCGGTTCGGATGCCGCGGCCCTTGCCTTTACACTCCCCACGCAGCAGGTGCAGTCCTCCTCGGGCAACTCCTCGCACCTGGGCGACTGCGACTTCCTGGTCGCCGCCCCCGTGACGAACGAAACGGGCAGCTTCGGAGCGCTGACCTTCAGCCACGCCTTTGCCGTGATCGAGGTCGACCTGACCGGGTCGGGAACCATGGCCGGGAAGCGTGTGGAATCGGTGATGCTCTTCGCAACGGATGCCGCCACGGTCTCCTCGTCGGGGACCGTCTCCGGAACGGCCAACATGGCCGGTTCGTTTACCTTCGACCTGACGGGTTCATCCCCCGCAACGGCCCTCTATGCCGGCGGGGCGGCGCAGATCGGCTATTGCGGGGTGACCTTTGCGGAGCCTCCGGTCCTCGGCTCGGAGACCGTGACGGCCTATCTGACGGTCAACCCGGCGGACTACTCCCAGGGGGGCGGTCAGATTTACGCCGTGGTGAGCACCACGGACGGCTATACGGCCACCTACACCCGCTCCGGTCCGGTCATCCCGGCGGCCCGGATGCTGGTCCTTACGGAGGATGTCTCGACGGGAACGGCCACGGGACCGACCGTCGGACTCTCCTCGTCGGGCGAAACGGCCAACTGTTACGTCGTCTCCGTCCCGTCGCAGAGCTACTCGTTCGATGCCTCCGTGGCCGGCAACGGCGTTATCCCCGACAGCCTTCAGCAGGCCATTCAGCGCTACGAGGGGCGGACCCTCTCGGCCGACCTCTCGGGCGGCGGTTATGCCCGCCTGCTGTGGCAAAGCCACCCGTGGCTGATCGAACCGGGGAGTGTCTCCTATGCCGACGGGCAGATCACCTTTGCGCTGACCGAGCGCCCCACCTCGCTGGGAGGCAATGCCGTGATTGCGCTCTATCCGGATGCAACGTCCGACGAGGCGATCTGGAGCTGGCATATCTGGGTGACCGACCGGACGAACGAGGAGCTGCAGGCCGCCGCCGAGACCTATACGATGTATGCGGACTACGAAACGGTCTACGGGGCGGGTTCGGCCCGGATGATGGACCGCAACCTCGGGGCCATATATAACGAGGACGGCCCCTATGCACGGTCGTTCCGGGCGCCGCTCTACCAGTGGGGGCGCAAGGATCCCTTCCCGTGGGGCGACGTGGTCTACGATGCCGACAGCAACCCCTACAACTATCTTTCGGAGTGGACGGCCGTGCAGGCAACCGGTTCTCCGGGCCAGTATGCAGGCTATACGGGCAACACGTGGTATGCCACGGCCCATCCCGACACCTTCATCGCAACCACCTCGGGCTCTTCCTACGACTGGTGCTGGGGCAGAGGACAGGGAACTTCGGCCGCCGTGCGCAACAATTCGCTCTGGGGAAACCCGAACGGCACGACCGTCGGCGAGCAGACCACCAAGACCCTCTTCGACCCCTGTCCGCTGGGCTGGAAGGTGCCCCATCCCTACGTCTTCAGCGGGTTCACGCAGTCCGGGGCGACAACCGCGGTCTCGAGCGGCGATACCGAAACCACGGGATCCTTCGTCCAGGGCTGGAACCTCTTCTACAACGGCTCCTCGACCACCTATTATCCGGGTGTGGGCTATCGTTATGACGAGTACGGCATCTTCTTCTTCTCGGCGTCGGGCTACTATTGGACCAGTTCGCCCGCTTCCTCCTCCTCGTTCGGGGCCTGGACCTTCGGCCTGACCTCCGCAACGATCTACGAGTGTTACTCCGATCCGCGGGGCTTCGGCCTCCCGATCCGCTGTCAGCAGGAGTAGCTGGCAGGCTGCTCCGGCCCGTCGGACGATGCCGCGCTCGCTGAAGGGGCCGGTTCTGTTTTGGAGGATGCCGTGCTCGCTGAAGGGACCGGCTCTGTTTCGGAGGATGCCGCGCTCGCTGAAGGGGCCGGCTCTGTTTCGGAGAATGCCGCGCCCGGGGCAGGCGCCGGCCCGCTGGGGGCGATGTTGCCGCGGATGCGTTCCAGACCGCTGCGGGTGAGGGGCGTGCGGCCGCAGAGGCGTTCGAAGGCGTCTTCGTCCATCCGCTGCCAGTCGGCCTCGTCCATGCCGAGCGGATCGAACTGCGGATCGAAGGCCGGATTGCGGTGCTGCGGTGCCCGGCGGTTCCAGGGGCAGCAGCTCTGGCAGGCGTCGCATCCGAAGATCCATCCGTCGAGATCGATCCGTTGCCGGGGTTCGCGTTCGATGGTGTGGCACGAGATGCAGCGCGACGTGTCGATCCCCCGCCCGGGCATCACGGCCCCCGTGGGGCACGCCTCGACGCAGGCGCGGCACGTGCCGCAGCGCGATCCGGCAAAGGGGGTGTCATAGCGGTCGACCTCGGCGGTGAGGATCAGTTCGCCCAGGACGATGAAACTTCCCAGCTCGGGGGTCACCACCAGCGACTGCCGCCCGATCCATCCCAGCCCCGCCTCGACGGCCAGCAGCTTCTCGGCCAGCGGCGCCGTGTCGACGAAGGCCCGCCCGCGTATGTCGGGATCGATGCGCCGCAGTTCGTCGAACATCCGGTGGAGCATCCCCCGTATGAGGGTGTGGTAATCCTCGGCACAGGCATACGAGGCCACTTTGGTGCGGTGACCGGCCGGATAGCCGTCGCTTGCGCGATTCTTGTATCCCACGGCGCAGACCACCGCCGTACGGGCCTCGTCGACCAGTTTCCGGGGGTCGAAGCGTTTCTCGGTATTGCGTTCCAGATAGGCCAGCGACGACTGGTAGCCGCCGGCGAGCCATTCGCGGAAACGGGCCTCGCCGTCGATCAGGTGACGGCATGGCGCCACCCCGCACAGATCGAATCCAACCCCGGCGGCGAGTTTTTTGATGTACGAATGGTCGAACATATTGATAATTTATGCCAAAAATAGTATATTTTGGCTGAAAATTCGTAATTTAGCCCCGTAATATTGCGATTCGTTCGCGCCTAACTGGAACACGTCATGATTATCAATACACTTTACGAACTGGTCCGTAACGGTGTGGAGAAGTTTGCGTCCCGGATTGCCTACTCGATGTTCGACGGCGAGGACGTGACTTATGCCGAAGTGGGCCGTCGTATAACCCGCGTGCAGGAGATCCTGACCACCTCGGGGCTGCGTCCCGGTGACAAGGTCGCCCTGCTGAGCAGCAACATGCCCAACTGGGGTATCTGCTACCTGGCCGTCACCTCGGCAGGCATGGTTGTCGTACCGATCCTTCCCGACTTCTCGGGCGAAGAGCTCGACATGATCATCGAACATGCCGAGGCCAAGGCCCTGCTGGTCTCCGACCGGCTCTTTACGAAACTCTCGCGCCGAACCATCGACCGGCTCAACGTCGTCGTGCGGACGAAAAACCTCGGCGTCATCGCCCAGCACGTCCGCGAAGAGGGCTCGACGGCTGTCCCGCAGCCCGACGACCTGGCCGTGATCATCTACACCTCGGGCACCACCTCCAAACCCAAGGGCGTCATGCTGACCCACAAGGCGCTCTGCAAACAGATCGAACTCTCGTCGGCCATCTTCCCCGTGAAGGGCGACGATACGTTCCTCTCGGTGCTGCCCCTTTCGCACACCTACGAGTGCTCGATCGGCATGATCTACCCCTTCTCCGAAGGGGCCAGGGTCGTCTATCTCGACCGTCCGCCCACGGCTTCGGTCCTGATGCCGGCGCTGCGGAGCGTGCGCCCCTCGGTGATGCTCATCGTGCCGCTCGTCATCGAGAAGATCTTCCGCCATCAGGTGCTGGCCAAGTTCAACTCCAACGGCTTCTGGCGCACGCTCTACCGCGTGGGGTTCCTGCGCCGCTATCTCCACCGCGTGGCGGGCAAGAAGCTGATGAAGGTCTTCGGCGGCCGGCTCCGCTTCCTGGGCATCGGCGGCTCGAAACTCGACAGCGATGCCGAACGTTTCCTGCTCGAGGCCCGCATCCCCTATGCCATCGGTTACGGACTCACCGAAACGGCCCCGCTGCTGGCCGGAGCCGCCCCCTCGCAGGTGCGTCTGGGGTCGACCGGACCGCAGGCCCCGGGTGTTGTGCTGCGTCTGGAGAACATCAACCCCGAGACGCGTCAGGGCGAAATCGTGGCGCTGACACCGAGCATCATGCTGGGATATTACAAGAATCCCGAGGCTACGCGCGAGGCCTTTACGGCCGACGGATGGTTCCGTACGGGCGACCTCGGCGAGTTCGACAAGGACGGCTGGCTCTACATCAAGGGGCGGCTGAAGAACATGATCGTCGGCCCGGGCGGGGAGAACATCTACCCGGAGGATATCGAGAGCGTCCTCAATTCGCACGTCTGCATTGCCGATTCGATCGTCACGGAGCACGAGGGGCGTCTGGTGGCGCTGGTGCACTTCAACCGGGAGGAGATCGAGTCGATGATCGATGACTGGCGCGAGGAGTGGGCGACGAAAAAGGAGGCCTGGGAGGCAAAAACCGAGCAGTTGAAGAAGGAGATCATCGAATTCGTCAATGCGAAGGTGAACCGTTTCTCGCGGATCTCGGAGGTCGTCGAGGAGAAGGAGGAGTTCGAAAAGACGCCGACGCAGAAGATCAAGCGTTTCCTCTACAACAGGAACGGAAAGACGGATCCGAAGTCGTCAAAACACTCGGAGCATCCGACTCCCGAAAAATCCTGATCCGAAAATCCGGAAAATCTGAAAAATCTGGCCAGGTCCTCCGATTGCAGACATGCGACCGGAGGGCCTGCCGTCTTTTTTGAGGAAGGGGGGGGAGATCGTTGGCCGCGCGGTGTCGATCCTTCCGCGTTTCGTGGCCGATGCACTGGTGGTCGAGGTCGATGCTTTGGTGGTCGAGTCCGAAGAGTTTGGCTTCAGGGGATCGGGTTCGTCTCGGGCGATGGAAAAATTTTCTTACTTTTGTTCCCGCAAATCGAGGATCCCTGCCTCTTCTTCGGTTTGCAAACGACAGAAACGGGCGGAGAAAAGGAGATGTTGCGTCACTCGATCTGAATTCTTCAGGTTTATCCTTCTCTTCGCCCCTCTTTTTGGTAGTGTTTCAAAAAGTGTGTCTGGGAAGGAGCCTTCAGATTCTTCAGATATGCAAATATAACAATTCTTGTTTTCAGATCCACACGCCGCGGCGTGTGGATCTTATTTTTGTGTTATAGTCTTCACTCGGGGAATAATTCCCGATCCAGGTCGATCCGCGGCACCGGCCTCAGATAGGATTTCTTAT